>Ga0209596_1003476_pt1 | contig 12401 bp, 11 predicted proteins | sample M_130807_MF_Meta_FD_187314 | JGI IMG/M metagenome (GOLD analysis project Ga0209596, IMG submission 187314) | Freshwater microbial communities from Lake Montjoie, Canada to study carbon cycling - M_130807_MF_MetaG (SPAdes) (version 2) | ecosystem: Environmental > Aquatic > Freshwater > Lake... | reverse complement strand
TTTTGTTGCCAATCCAACACAGGCGTGGATTGCACCTGTCGCGAGTGCAGAGATTGTGCCAAGAGTGATCGGAACCATCACCTGAACAGGGTTGTGGCGGGCGATGTAGTCATCGTCGCCGAGTTGCTCCGCTTGGTCGCGACCCCAACACCAAACAGTCGAGTCAGTTTTTACTGCACATGTGAATTCATCTCCAGATGACAGGCGCGCAACGGATGCAATGTTGACATATTGCGGCACGGAGTTTGCACGTCCGGCGGCGACACCAAGTTGGGCGTGTCGATTGCGTCCCCAGCACTGCACTTTACGGTTGGGTCTGAGCGCACATGTAAATGCTGCGCCTGCCGAGACTTGAGTGGCTTTGACATCAACAACTTGTGTTGGTAAAAGTTTTGGTGCAATTTTTTTCGTTCCAAGTTGTCCATTGCCGTTAGCACCCCAACACCACAGTGATTTATTCAGCGAAACACCACAGGTGTGGTTGTCTCCAACGGCGATATCCACGATGTACGCAGTAAGAGCCTGAACCGGAACAACAGAATCGATGCGGGTGCCGTCACCGAATTGACCCATGGTGTTGGCACCCCAGCACCACACTCGCAATGTGACAAGAAGCGCACAAGAATGTTTGCGACCAACAGCCACCTTGATGACTCCTGTTAGTGGCACTTGAGTCAGGATGGGTGTATCGCCAATGCACCAAAGCGTGGCATCTGTGCGCACAACACATGTTCGATTTGCACGCGCCGAGAGTGAAGCAACTGAGCCAAAGGTGCTTGGTCGAAAAGTTTCTGATTCGATTGTTGTGTTGTCGCCAAGTTGTCCGCTGCTATTGCGTCCGGTGCAGAGCACTGTGGCGTTCTGCATAAGACATGTATGTGCATCGCCAGCCGATATTGCAGAAATAACGCCTTGTTGTGCGGGTTCAGCGGCTTCAACGATGCGCGTGCTCACGATGCAAGCGCAAAGTGTAAGAAAAAGAATCGATAATCGAAGTTTCATGATGTCGACGCACGGCGTCGTTAAAACAGGCTAGCGAAAATGTTGTGCTAGGAGAGCGAAAACGGAGAGTAATGCGGAGCAACAAGAGGCCAGGGTTGCAAATTTTCAACAACTTGGGCAAGTCCTAATGCGAGTCCATCACGAAAGCGCGGAGCAATGATTTGCATCCCGCACGGAACATCATTTTGATCAAGCCCCATCGGCACACTGACGGCTGGATGCCCAGTGAAGTTGAGATCGGCAGTATTCATCGCAATACCGCTATCGCCAGTGACTTTTCCGGCGCTATTTGCCATTGGTCCTTCAGCAGGCCACGATCGCGAATTGCAAACTGGTGTCACCATCACCGTGTCGCCTGTGAGCAGGGCATCAAAGCGCGCCGAAAGCGCATGGCGTTCGCGTTGGGCGGCGATGTATTGAGCGGCCGTGACATTTTTTCCGAACGCCAACGACATCTGTACGTAATCTTCGCACTCACCCCAACGATCTTCGAGATGAAGAAGACTTTGTGTGAGTTCTGCTGACGAAATAACAAACCAGTTGAAACCAGTTGACTTGTCACTCGGAGGATTGACTCGCTCAACTGGGATACCGCTTTTTTCAATGAGGGCGACTGTGCGCTCGAAGGCTTCTTCGATGTCTTCGTCCACATCATCACGAAATGAACGACAAACTAAAACTTTTGTCGGACGTCGTGGTTCTAGTTCGACTCCGGTACGTGGAATGGACAAGAAGTCCCCGGGGGCTTCTCCCATTGTCACTGAAGCCTCAAGCAACACGTCTGCAACCGACGAACCACAGTTGCCTTGTGTTGAAAAACCAATCCAACGCGGAAGAACGTTACGACCAATTGCTCCCATGGTTGGTTTGTATCCGACGAGTCCACAAAACGCAGCAGGGATTCGAGTGCTGCCCCCGCCGTCTGATGTGGTGGCAAGTGGTACGAGTCCGGCTGCAAGTGCTGCTGCAGAACCCCCCGACGATCCACCGGGTGAGAAAGTGGGGTTCCACGGGTTTCGCGTTGTGCCATGCAATGTGTTCGTTGTGATTGCTGCAGAACCAAACTCAGGACTATTCGTGCGTCCGATGACAATTGCCCCAGCCGCTTTTAGACGTGCAACGACAACATCGTCAACATCGTCAGGTGGTGCATCAGCAAATAGTTTCGATCCAAGTGTGGTGCGACGACCTTTTACGCGGGCCATGTCTTTGACAAGAACGGGTAAACCCGCCAGTGCTCCTGTGCGCGGATGTGAGGCCGCTTGCGCCAAAGCATCATCGGCGTAGACATCAATGACGGCACAAAGATCAGCCGCCGCAGCAATACGGCGGAGGGACTCCTGGACCAGTGCCACGGGGTCGATTTCTCCGGTTCGGACAGCGTGAGCAAGTGAGGTGCGCATCCCACAACCATAGCCCTTGGGCAGAGAGAGTATTTCTGTCCGGCGGTTTCATAAATTGGCGCGAAAGATGGTTGAATACGACTATGAGCATTTACCAAATACCTATCGCATCACTCCAGGGAAGTCCTGCACTTCTTAATCTCGTAGAAGGAAAAGTCACTCTCGTTGTCAACGTTGCGAGTGCATGTGGGCTCACCCCGCAGTACACAGCACTTGAGCAGATTCATGAGCAATTTGCTGAACGAGGTTTTTCGGTTGTTGGTGTGCCGTGCAATCAGTTCATGGGACAAGAGCCCGGAACAGCAGAAGAAATTGCCGAATTTTGCTCATCAACATATGGAGTAACTTTTCCGTTGTCAGAAAAAGTTGATGTCAACGGCGATGCGCGTCACGCACTGTATGCAGAGCTGACACAGAAGGCCGATTCAGAAGCTGTCGACGGTGATGTCCGCTGGAACTTCGAAAAATTTCTCGTTGGCCGAAACGGAGACGTCCTTGCACGCTTTAGTCCGATGGTTCTGCCAGACGCTCCTGAGGTGCTATCAGCAATTGAATCTGCGCTCGCGTAGACATATTCTCTAGAGTGTTGGCGTGACACTTACTGTTGCTTCCATTCAGATGTCGATGACCGACGTCATTAATGACAATGTCGCAATCGCCGAGGGATTAGTTCGCCAAGCAGCTGAGCGTGGCGCACAGATTGTTGTGATTCCAGAGTTATTCGAGGGTTTGTATTTTTGCAAAGATCGTTCGCCTGACCATTTCAGTCGCGCACGTGAGATCGCATCGCATCCCACGGTTGCACATTTTCAAAAATTGGCTGCTGAACTTCGGATTGTTTTGCCGATCAGTGTCTTTGAGCGCCAGAACAATGCGTATTTCAACACAGTCGTTGTAGTCGACGCAACCGGTGACGCACTAGGGATATATCGAAAGAGTCATATTCCTGATGGCCCCGGATATTCAGAGAAGTATTACTTCAGTCCTGGCGATACAGGGTTTCAGGTCTGGAACACTGCGTACGGCCGGGTTGGTGTCGGTATCTGCTGGGATCAATGGTTTCCAGAGGCCGCACGAGTGATGGCGCTTCATGGTGCAGAAGTATTGCTATATCCAACTGCGATCGGAAGTGAGCCACAAAATCCTGCATGGGACTCAAGTGCCCACTGGCAACGCGTCATGCAAGGACATGCTGCGGCCAACTTGTTGCCAGTAGTGGCGGCTAATCGCTATGGACACGAAGTTGGACAATCCTGCGATATTACTTTCTATGGCTCATCGTTTATTGCGGACAATACGGGTGAGAAAGTTGCAGAAGCAGGCCGAGACTGTGATGCAGTTTTGGTTGCTTCGTTTGATCGTCAAGAGATGCAGTCATTGCGCGCATCATGGGGATTGTTTCGAGATCGGCGTCCAAACTTGTACGGCAGTGTGACGTCACTTGATGGAACAATACCCTCGTGACAGTTCGTCCAGCGGGGCTGATGCCGGCTGAGTTTTCTGCTCATGAAAGAACTGTGTTGTGCTGGCCAGCCCGAGATGACTTGTACGGAGATCGGCTAACAGAAGCAGAAGCCGCACATAGTGCCGTTGCGCAGGCAATTTCAGTGTTTGAGCCAGTGACGATCATCGCTGATCATCGACATGTTGAGCGCGCTGCTTCTGTAGAAGGAGCAAATATCACGGTACTCGAACTGCCCATCGACGATTCTTGGTTTCGAGATAGTGGTCCAACATATGTTTATGCAGCGGACGATTCACGTGTTGCGGTGAGCTTTGCATTTAATGGGTGGGGCAACAAGTTCACGCCATACGACAAAGATGCTCGCGTTGCAAGTGCTTGGGCGCAACACAACGGCGACCCCGTGCGACACGTGTCAATGGTGCTTGAAGGTGGTTCAATAAATTCAGATGGCAACGGAACTTTGGTCACGACCATGCAGTGTCTATTGCACCCAAACCGCAATCCGCAGATGTCACAAGCTGAGATCACTCAGCAATTGCATGACGAACTTGGCGCAGAGTCAGTGGTGTGGTTGCCACATGGTCTTGTGCTCGATCACGACACGGATGGTCATGTTGACAATGTTGCAGCATTTGCACCCAACGGACATTTGTTAATGCAAGGATGCAGCGACACATCAGAAGATGATTGGGCTCGCCTTGAAATTAATCGCAAAGTGGCGTCGAGTTCTGTTGACTCTGCCGGAAACACGTTGCAAGTAGTAGATATTCCAGTTCTGCCGTTTGTAGAGGCTGATGGCCGACGCCTTGTTGTGCCATATCTGAATTTTTATGTCGGAAATGGGTTTGTTCTTGTGCCGACATGTGGCAATGATGCTGACGATGACATGTTGCAACTCATTGGGGAACAATTTGCTGACCGAAAGGTCGTTGGTTTAGATGTGGGGGTTATTTTGGCGTTGGGCGGTGGCGGAATTCATTGCATTACGCAACAAGTGCCAGTGCGGCTGTAATCAAACAGGGGCATCAACGGGTCGCAAGGGAAGAATCTGCTCAGGCATTGCGCTTCGCAGATCTGCAAGCAGGTCGTCTCGGATTGCTTTGTGTTTCGAGTCGTTCCAGAGATTGACATGTTGTAACGGATCATTGGCATGGTCGTAGAGTTCGCCCTCAGTGCCATCATGAAGTGTTCCGGGCAACATCTGAGTACAGGTCCAGCCATCGCGGTGGATTGTTCGGCTTCCGATAATTTTTTCGAAGAGAATACTGTCCCATTCAGTGAGGACGCGTTCGAAACCACGAGTTCGGGCATCGGCGTCGCTTAGTGGAAGTGCAGGCGCTTCGACATAGTCGGGAGTCGGGAGTCCGGCAATTGAAGCAAACGTGGCAGCGAGTGAAACCAATCCAACAGGAGCCGTGACGACTGCGGGAGTGACGTTTGCTGATGGCGCAGGTTTCCAGATCATCGGCAGACGCATGAGCGAATCAACGTGGTATGGACCTTTGAATAAGAGTCCAAAATCACCCTGAAATTCGCCGTGATCTGTGGTGAAGACGATGTCGACGTCAGATGTCCAGCCTTTTGTCTCGATCATCTTAAGAACACGACCAATTGCTTCGTCGATGAGTTCGTTCTCAATGTGAGTCATTGCATTGACTTCGCGTACCTGATCTGGCGTGAGTGTCGCGGGGACCCAGTGCAGCGGTGCTTCGTAGTTCGACACAAACGAGCCGTCATACCACTTTGCCCAATGCGCTGGTTTTTGTGCCAGTATGTTTTCTCGCATTGTGGCGTCGGTGGGGTAACCCTCTGGCAAGTCAAGATCACGCCAGTTCACGCGACCGAGTTCTGACTTTGGGGGATCCCATGGATGATGTGGATCAGGAAACGACATCCAACAAAACCAATCGTCATTGACGTCAAGCGAATCAAGCCAGGCCATCGTGCGATCCGCCACCCAATCAGTGTGATACCACTCGCGGTGGACTTCGTTGAATTTCACTTGAGGTGCGTTCGTGTCGCCACCACCAACCGCACTGACTTCAAGTTCGTGATCTAGAACAGTGAAGAATTGCCCGATTGCCTCTGGGTGGTTTTGGCGTATCCATTGCGCATAGTGCACGCTGCCTTGGGCACCGTGGGTAGCGAACTCCATGTGATCAAAGCCGCGATGGGGAACCATTGTTCCGTCAGGAAGGGTGTACATCTCGGTAAAGACGTTGTTTGCGGCCATGCGTGTCTCGGCAAAAAGTTGAAAAGGGTCAAGGAGCGGCTCAAAATGTGCTTTGCCGACGAGCGCTGTTTTATAGCCAGCAGATCGCAAGGTTGCTGCAATGCTCGGCGCATCTGGCGAAAGCGCAACGCCGTTCATCCACACGCCGTGAGTGGACGGATGTTGCCCCGTCACCATTGTGCTTCGTGATGGCATGCACACCACATTTTGAGGATGAGCCCTGGTGTAGTTGATTCCGTTTCGTGCAAGTGCATCAATATTGGGGGTGCGTGCGATAGTGCCGCCATTACATCCCAACGAATCGAATCGTTGTTGATCAGTTGTGATGAACAGAATACGCCGTCCCATTTACAGAGTCCCTTCAAGTATTTTTTTTACTTTTGCCAACCCATTATTTGCTGCGGCACCAATGCCGAGGGCTAAGACATTTGGTTTCATATCAGTGCTGTAGATGGCAATGCATTCACCGCGACCATCATCGATGACGTCTACGGTGCCCAGATGTTGTGTCACTATTGGATTATTGACAATTGTGTATTGAAACCGTCGCATCGAGTTGTCAACAAGGACAATGTCCTCTTCAAAGACAAGACCGTTCGCCAAATGGATCCATCGCTTTGAGCCTTCGACGCGACAACTAACAATCGGAAACCATTCATGAAGACGCGAAGGGTCTCCGATGATTTCCCAGGCTTTTTCTGGCGTGCATTTAATGTGTTGACTGCGCCGAATTGAACCCATGCACTGATTGTAGTTGTGAAAGGACCGCGAGCACGAGCGAGACGGTGTTAGGCGGCAGGAAGTTGCCATTGAATGGGCGATTTATTGTTTGCTTCGAGAGCAGAATTGATTTGGCTAAAAGGTCGGCTACCAAAGAAGCCTCGATATGCCGACAGTGGAGATGGGTGTGCTGACGCAATGACAATATGGCGTTTGGACATAATGAGCGAGCGTTTTTCTTGAGCGTGTGCACCCCACAGCACGAATACCACAGGTTCGTCTTGTGCAGACAGAAGTGAAATCACTCGGTCTGTAAAGGTTTCCCATCCCTTGCCACGGTGTGACTGTGCTTGACCACCGCGCACTGTGAGCGTGGTGTTGAGAAGTAAAACCCCTTGTCGCGCCCAATGTTTGAGGCAGCCATGATGTGATGGGGAGATACCAAGATCAGTATGCAATTCAGAAAAAATATTACGCAATGACGGAGGGATTTTTGTTTCAGTTGGGACAGAGAAGCACAGACCATGTGCTTGATTCGGTTCGTGGTACGGATCTTGTCCAAGAATAACGACGGTGACCTCGTGCAGGGGCGTGGATTCAAATGCTGCAAAGATATTTTGTTCAGACGGATAGATCGGATGGAGTTTGCGCTCCTCTGCGAGGAATTGCTCAAGTTCTATGAAATACGATTTTTGACGCTCGTCTTTGAGTAATTCGTCCCAGGAAGCACCCATATCTTTAATGTAGGTCATTGATCGGGGGTTTTTCTCTTTCAATGTGCTGACATAATGAACAGTGCCATGGACGTTGCAATCGGAATAGATATTGGTGGTACAAAATTTTCGGTCGGCGTGATTGATCGCCAAGGCCAATTACTCGATCGCGAGACAATTGCGGTCAATCACTCACTCAGTGCTGAGGATTTGTTTGCAGATCTTGGAGATGTCGTTCGTCGTCAGATAAGCCGTGCGTCCGACCATCACAAATGCACTCCCGTGGTGGTGGGGGTCGGTAGTGCGGGGCCAATCACGCACAATGTTGCGTCCGTATCTCCTCTCAACATTAGGGCTTGGGTTGATTTTCAATTGCAGCACAAGTTGCTAGAGGTCAGTGGATTACCGGTCTTTGGTGACGGAGATGCGAAAGCGCTTGCGCTTGCCGAAGGGTGGCTCGGCGCAGCAAAAGGGTGTAACAATTTTATGGCAATGGTGGTGAGCACTGGTGTTGGTGGTGGAATCGTTTTGAACGGAGAACTATTGTCTGGTGATACTGGCAATGCGGGGCATGTGGGGCATGTTGTTGTCGAACCAAACGGTCGGCGATGCTCGTGTGGCGGACAAGGCTGTCTTGAGGCCGAGGCATCTGGACTTGCGATTGAAGCAATCACAGGGCGTTCACCAACTGAGCCAACATATGAAATCATGCAACGCACTGGCCGCTTAGTTGGTCAGGCAGCGGCATCGATCTGTAATTTTTTAGATCTCGAGCTAGTAGTCGTGGGCGGCGGGGTTGCTCTCGGGTTTGGTGCAACATTTTTTGCATCAGCACAGGAGAAGATGGATGAGTTGTGCCGTCTCGATTTTTCTCGCAAAGCACGCATCATCCCCGTGGCTTTGGGCAGTGAAGGTGGTCTGATCGGTGCCGCTGCCGTCGGTTGGCGCGGACTCAACCGCCAAATAGACGGTAGAGACGTTCCAGCGGGCCCTGCCCCATAAATCGAGTCCAACAAAGTGAGAGCGCCGCGGCGATACAAAGAAATACTCCTGAGAGAACTAGTGCAGTATCAACGCCGGTGGGCTTAACCCAATGAAGGCGGTTGACGATTCCGTTATAGAAAAGTACGTGCGCGATATAAATCGTGAGCGTCGTTTGTCCGATTCGTTGCAAGATCTCTTTTAGCCAAATGAGTGATCGCTTTTCACACCAACTTGACACCAAAAGAAAAACACAGATAGCCACTCCACAGGTGGTGATGCTGTACAAAATTCCCCGCGAAGAAGGATCAGTTGAGGTCAGCGATCTCAGCGCAACATTCCATTGCGTTGTGGGTTCAATAAAATGGTGAACAAGATGCGACAAAAGATATGCGCAGCCTGCGACGGCAAGGGCTGAAGTGGCTACCTTGGCTCGCCACAGGGCGATGCTGCCGAGGTGCCTTCCCAGCAAGATTCCCGCGCAGATAAAGGCAAACCAGGGGAGGAGGGGGTGCGTATATGACACGAATACTCGAATCAAAAAATCGCGTGGTGTTGAGATTGACTGTGGCGCTAGCCATGCCGTGCGATGGCCATCGAATGCTTCGCTCATCCGCCACGCCTGCAGGGCAGCACCAGCAATTACAGCCAGAAAGGCCGTGACAAGAAGGGTGCGCGTTGAGCGAAAGATAAAAAAAGTTGCAAGTAAAAAGTAGGCACCGTAATAAAAGAGGATTGTTCCGTGCCAAATCCACTCCACGCAGTATCCAATGACAAGCAAGAAAAATCCACGACGGAAAATTGTCAACTGTATTGCCTGACGATGTCTGGAAGTTTTTTCGACAAATAAAGAGAGCGACACACCAGCCACTAAAACAAAAAGTGCTGCAAACCGAGTTGTCAAAAAACCAGTATTTGGATTAAATATTTCTTGCCAAACAGATGGGTTAATTGGCCTGATTGCTTCTGACCTGTTGAGGTATGCATGGTAATTCATCGCGACAACACCGCTGAGAGCGAGCGCTCGTGCAACATCAGGAGTTGCAATTCGAGAGGCGTTAGTCATCTAAAGCAGAACTTCTGATGCAGTTTATTTTTCCCACAGCAAGACATCGGCCAGTACCTGTGTGAGTGGGCGCTGAACATCGATCCATTCCCCAACAGATGGCACGGGTCTGCCCCTTGCAATGAAAAGCATCGAGGTGTGCATATGTGGTGCTTCGTGCAGGTTGATTCGTTGGTTTTGAAAGTGAAATGGACTACGACCATCATCGAGGGGCGTGACTCCGTGTGCGGTTCCGGCTCCGACGAGAACAATTTCACCCATTCCAGAAACTCTTTGTTGACGATAGCCAACTGTTTGCGTCGATTCAACAGCGTGTCTGTCTAATACATCGGCGCTAAGTTTCATCATTGATTTATCACCAAGCCATAACTCGGTTCCGAGTCGAGTCCTAAAGTCCCATTGTGGATGACTTTTTCGAAGCTGTCGCACTGCAGAAGCATTGACATGGCTGATGTACATCGGAAGTGCAGGATCGAGATGGTCGAGCCATTTTTCAATATCGTTGACGTGCATTTGCATCTCACCATCAAGTGGTGGATGAATAGAGAACCCGACAACCAAGAGGTGTGCATTCTTGGCCTCAGCAAGGAGTGCTGCAAGATTTTCTTGAGTTGTGCCGTATCTCAACATTGAAGACTGAAGTTTTATGACAACATTTCCGGTCCAGTCAAAGTGCGAGAGCGCCGTGATGTGTTCAAGACGACCGATGGTGAGAACCGTCGAGGCAGGCATGGTGTTGGGTGGAGCCGACATCGTGGGGGTCAACACGATGGGAGTTATTCCAGCAGGAATATCTCGCACTTCGTATACCGTTCCAAAGGCGACCTCAGATGCGATCTGACCGACGAGAGGTATGAGATTTGAGCGTCGCAAGCCGTATCCGTTGCCTTTGATAACTGGGACAAGACCCGGAAAGTCGCGCGCGACGCTCTGCACATGGTCTTTCCAGCGGGTTTGGTTCACGGTGAGCCGCAGAGTCATACCCAAACGGTAGCCGCCAATCAATTGTTGAGTTGTTTAGTCGGGTATTAGGGCCTATTGTGACTGTGTGGCTCACTCATCGTCTGGATTCTTTTCTTTCCCCAACCCCGTGAATGAGGTGTCCGCACGCGTGGTGGCAGGGGGCGTGGTGCTGATGAGTGTGATTTTTGTCGTGACACAAAACGGATGGGTCTTGGTGCCGCTGAGTTATGGCTTCATTGCGCGAGTTCTCACCGGACCACGACTGAGCCCACTCGGACGTATTGCCACTCAACTTATTACGCCAAAACTTTCATTTGCGCAACGCCTTGTGCCTGGTCCGCCAAAACGTTTCGCGCAGGGAATTGGAGTTGTCTTTTCGCTCACTGCCAGTGTGCTGTGGCTTCAAGATGCTCATGTCGCAGCAACGGTCGTGATCATCTTGCTCACAGTGGCTGCGTCGCTTGAGTCATTTGTTGGTGTGTGCTTGGGGTGTTTGGTGTTTTCTCAAATGATGCGCTGGAAGATTATCCCTGAGTCGGTCTGCATTGAGTGCAACAACATCAGCCTGCGCGCCGCCACCACACAGTAATTTTTGGGACGAGTGCTGCAAATGATTTTTGCTGCAGGACCCCACACCAGACGCCAGTGCAATATGAAAAATTGTCAATGCTGCGAAGCACAACAAATGTGAGTGGATTCATGGCGCGGTGACGGCTCCACTGCGATACGGCAGGAAGCACGACGGAGCCAGCGATGATCCATCTCAGCGATGGAAAGAAGATCGCAAGAATAATAAATAGCCAGAACCATGCTCGCGTTACTGCATCAGCAAATGTGCGCGCTGAATATACGATGTTCATGATTGCAGTTGTGCAGGCGTGGGCTAGATCGTCGCCAATGCGAAAAAGCATGACTGATGAGGACACAAACTGCGCCAACAAGAAAAGTCCAACAAAGAGCGGGGCACACGCCACAACAGAAATCAAGGATCCAATCATGAGAATGTTGGTGGCAAACGGAGCAACGTACGACCTGTGATTTTTAGCAAGAACAGCAGCGCTCAAACCATAGTGAAAGCGCTGGAGGAAAAACTTCCTAAGAGATGCGCGAGGCGTATGCACACCTGTGACTTGAGGTTCGTAACGACACATGATTCCGGCGTCAGAAAGTCTCCACAGCAGATCGACGTCTTCTCCATAGCGCATCGTCTCGTTGAAGCCACCGACATGACGAACAATGGCGGTTCTTGCCAGAAGGATGGCGGCCGGAACATAGGGCACGCGACTACCAGGCCTGATCAGGGCAGGTAGGACCCCCATGTCAAGTGGTGATCTCACGACTTCGTAGTGGCTTAGTTGTGACGCAGATTCTTGAGAGGCAACACGTGGTGCAACGACTCCGATGTCTGCGCCTTTAAAGAGCGATCCAAGGCAGCAGAGTTGATCACTCGTAATAGACGCATCAAGATCAACGAATGCCACGTATGTCGTTGACACTTTTTCAAGGGCTGTATTGCGCGCTGCTGCTGGACCCCGATTAGTCGAATGACGAATGACGACTGCGCCATCAACGTCAATACGCAAGGGGGATGCATCGTCAGTGATGATGACGGGATGATTCTGAAAAAGGGCCGTGAGTTTTTGCAGTGTCGACATGTCTGTCGAGTCACGCACGAATGCCGGAATAACAATTGTGATGTCCTCTGGCTTCAACGCCTCGGACAGGTGGGGATGCACGGCACCTGCCTGCAGAAGTCTGGTCGTGAGTTGTTCGTGTCCGTTCGCTAGTTCTTCACCACGCTCGAGTGCATCTGCAATCACCATTCCCGCTTGCGAAAGTCGGAAGGCTCGTAGTG
>Ga0209596_1003474_pt1 | contig 12404 bp, 8 predicted proteins | sample M_130807_MF_Meta_FD_187314 | JGI IMG/M metagenome (GOLD analysis project Ga0209596, IMG submission 187314) | Freshwater microbial communities from Lake Montjoie, Canada to study carbon cycling - M_130807_MF_MetaG (SPAdes) (version 2) | ecosystem: Environmental > Aquatic > Freshwater > Lake... | reverse complement strand
GCGTAGATCCAGCCATCAGGGGCCACAATGAAGTGGTTGGCGACGAAGTGCGTGTCACCAGGGGTAAAACCGCCGTAGAGGATCTCTTCCTTATCGGACTTACCGTCACCATTCGTATCGCGGAGCCAGACGATATTCTTCTGTGCGACGACGATGACGCCGTCCTTAAAGATACAGAAACCCGTGATAAGCTCCAGGCCTTCATGGAAGATGACCTTCTGGTCAAAGACGCCGTCCTTCTTGGAGGAAACCAAGACGCTGATCTTATCGTGGGCTGGGCGGTCGTAATTTCCCGGAGCCAGCACGCCACCTTCCTTCCACGCATCGGCATTCAACGGACGGCGGCCATTCGGGTACTCAGGGGTTTCGGCCACCCAGAGGCGACCACGCTCGTCCCACTGCATGGCGATGGGCTTATTGATGAGGGGCTCGGTTGCGAGGACGCTGACCTTGAAGCCGGGCTGCATCTTGAATTGAGCCACGGCATCGGCGCCACGGCGGGGGCCACCCGTTGGGTAACGCACGTCTTCAAGGTCGGCCTTCGTGCAGAGCTCATCGGTCAACGGACGCTTAGCGGTCCAAGCAGCCGCGCGGGCAATGAAGGTGCGGAAGCTGACGTGGTCCAAGGTGCCGGCGCTGGCCCCGGCCAAGAAGACGGCCGCACGGTGGTCGGTGGCTTCGTAGACCCAAAGCTGAGGCTGGATATCGTAGACCGAGGCACGGTCAGCGGCCTGAGTGGACTTACGACGGTCGTTGGTGACCTTCGGGGTGAAGGCGGAACCAAGTACGAAGATGTTCTCGTTTAAGGCGAGGTCGTAGACCGTGTCGTCTTGGATATCAAAAGTAGAGGCGGAGATGGTCAACGGGTGCGCATCGGTGCGGATGCACAGCAGCATGTTGTTCGTGAACTTCTGGCTCTCGCCCGTCCAGGCGCCGCCAAAGACCGACTTGCCGAACTCGGCATTGCCCGCGGCCACTGCGCCGTGCACGGCAACGACACCACCGCCACGCTTGGCGAAGGCACCGAGGGCCTGTTGAGCGTCCGCAGAATAAGTGACGAACTTGGACTGATAAAGCACGACGACGTCGGCCTTGGCTAGGACATCCGCCGAGGCGACGGACGCCTGGGCGACTTGTGCCCCACCCTTGGTCAGGTAGGCGACGGTACCGCGGGTCGCTTGGTCATTATCGCTGACGACGAGGACACGGAGCGGGGCGGCCGAAACGAAGGCAGCCGTAAACAGGAGTAAGAAGCGGAACATGGGGATAGACGGGGATGGCTCAAGGTACGCCCCTGCTTTCCAGCCTTCAACCCTTTGCTTCCTTTCCGGGTGCAACCTAACCACCCCTAAATCCACATTTATAGGGGAAATATTACTTCAAACGACCCGGACCCGCCCCTAAGCGGAACTGGGAAGGGGGGTGGCCGGTGCATTTTTTAAACGCCGCCGCAAAACTATTGCCGTTGGCGAACCCGACCTGACGGGCGACCTCGGTTAACTTTTCGTCGGTCTCCGAGATTAACCGGACCGCATGCTGGATACGCAGGTGCGTCAGGTGGCTCATCGGCGTTCGGCCAATCTCACGGAGACACAGCCGACGCAGGTGCTCGAAACTCAAGTGCGACTCGCGCACTAAGGCCTTGGCATCCCACGCATAGTCGAGGCGCTGGTTCACCAGATCCCAGAGACGCTGGACGCGTTCGTCTCCGCGGAAGCTGCCCGCGAAGGCTTTGACGTAATCGTAGATCAGCTCAATCCACTGGTAATTACGTCGCGAGAGCCCTTCGCCTTGCAGTTCCGCCCGCAGGCCGAGAATGGCGGCGTGCAAAGGCGCTCCCTCAAAGGCGGCCTGCACCGGTGAACTGGCGCGGAAGATGGTGCGAGACTTCACCCCGCTACCAAAGCGCACCCAGCAGAACGCCCAGCGCTTACTGCGGCCGATACGAAAAGAGTTCTGAATGCCCGAAGGCAGGAGACAGGCCTGGCCGGCCGCGAGTTTCCGCCAACGACCATCCACGAAGACCTCCCCGTGCCCCGAGAGACAGGCCATGAAGAAGGCCCCACTCTGTTGACGACGGACAATCGAATAAGGCGGAATCATCTCCGCCGAACCGACGTGACTGATCTCAAAGTGCGAGAGCTCGGCGCAACGGAGGGAGTCCTGTACCCAGGGACGCGGGTCACGCACCTCGGCGCTGACCACCGACATCCGCTTAGAACGTGGGTTCTCGATGTCCGTTTCAAGGTGACGGAGTTGCGTCTCAAAAGGGGTATTTGATTGGCGGTCAGGCAACACACCCTTTGAATAACGCCCCTTCCCGCGCGAGCAACCCATTCTTGCCGACCACCGCAGAACACACCTCTTCACCCAAATCCCTACTTAACTCACACCCATGCCCAACCCCTGGACCGGAAAAGGAAATCCTTACACTCGCCTCGAAGTCATCGAGCGCCTGCGCGACACGATGTCCAAGGGCAAAGCGATCATCGCCGCCGGTGCGGGCACGGGCATCAGCGCCAAGTTCATCGAACGCGGCGGCGCCGACCTCGTCATCGTCTACAACTCTGGCCGCTTCCGTATGGCTGGCCACGGCTCGACCGCTGGCATGATGGCCTACGGCGACGCTAACGCCGTCGCGATGGAAATCGGCGAATACGAGGTCCTTCCCGTCGTCGAAGAAATCCCCGTCATCTGTGGCGTTCACGCCACCGACCCGCGCCGCCGCATGTGGCACTGGCTCGGCAAGGTGAAGGACATGGGCTTCTCGGGCATCAACAACTTCCCGACCCATACCATCATCGACGGCAAGTTCCGCCAGATCCTCGAAGAGACCGGCATGAGCGTGAAAAAGGAATTCGAAACCGTCGCCCTCGCCCGCAAGATGGAGATGTTTACCATTGTCTACGTCGGTTCGCCCGAAGAATCCCGCGCCATGGCGGAGGCCGGCGCCGACGTCATCATCGCCCACGTGGGCACCACGGTCGGTGGTTCCATTGGCGTGACCAACGCCACGATGAGCCTACCGGAAGCCGCCAAAATCACCCAGGGCATCATCGATGCCGCCAAGTCCGTGCGTAAGGACCTCATCTTCCTCAGCCATGGTGGCCCCATCAACACGCCGGAAGACGCCGCTTTCATCAACGAGCACACCGATACCGATGGATTCGTTGGAGCCTCGAGTTTGGAACGCATGGCCGTCGAGCAGTCCCTCACGGACCTCACCCAGCGCTTCAAGCAGATCCCGGTAAAGCGTAAGCACTTCTAAGCCCTCCGCCATGGCCACGATCGCAGTACTCGGCACCCTCGATTCCAAGGGTGAGGAACATGCTTTTGTCGCCGGGCTCATCGCCGCCCGCGGGCATAAAACCTTACTGATCGACGTCGGCACGGGCGGTCCAGCAACGGTGCCGCCGGACATTACTCGCGAACAGGTTGCGGCCGCCATCGGCCTCGACTTCGCCGCCCTACTCGCTCGCAAGGACCGCGGAGAATGCGTGGTTGCCATGACCAAGGCCGCCCCTGCGCTGGTCACTCAACTCGCTGCGTCAGGACGCATCCACGGCATCATCTCCCTCGGCGGTGGCGGTGGCACCGCGATTGGTACGGCCGCGATGCGCGCCCTGCCCTTGGGCTTCCCTAAGCTCATGGTCTCGACGCTCGCCGCAGGCAACGTCGCCCCTTACCTCGGCACCAAGGACATCACCATGATGCCCAGCATCGCCGATGTGGCCGGCCTGAACCGCCTCTCCCGCGTCATCTTCACCCGGGCCGCCGGTGCCATCTGCGGCATGGTTGAGTCCGAACCCGTCATCGACTCCGCCCGTCCGTTAGTCGTCGCGAGCATGTTTGGTAATACCACCGCCTGCGTCACCGAAGCTAAGAAGGTCCTCGAAGCTGCCGGCTACGAAGTCCTCGTCTTCGCCGCCACGGGTGCCGGTGGGCGCATCATGGAATCCGTCATCGAGAGCGGCATCGTCTCGGGTGTACTCGACCTGACCACGACCGAATGGGCCGATGAGCTCGTCGGCGGCGTCTTGAACGCAGGCCCAGAACGCATGGACGCCGCGGCCAAGGCCAACGTTCCCGTCGTCGTCGGACCTGGCTGCCTCGACATGGTCAACTTTGGCGAGAAGGCCTCGATTCCCGCTAAGTTCTCTGGACGCAACTTCTACATCCACAACCCGCAGGTCACGCTCATGCGCACGACCGCGGCCGAATGTGCCGAACTCGGACGGATCGTCGCAGAGAAAACCAACGCTTACACCGCGGGCGCCGTCATCATGCTTCCGACCAAGGCCATCAGTGTCATTAGCGCCGAAGGTAAGCCCTTCCACGACGCCGCCGCGGACCATGCCCTATTTGCCGCCCTCAAGCAGCACGCCAGCGTACCAGTCCGCGAGTTCGCTGAAGAGATTAATAGCCCGGCCTTCGCCCAAGCCTGCGCGCATCAGCTCATTGAGCTGATGCAGGCGAAGAAGTAACCGGCGGCACGACGGAGGCTTGCCCTCCGTGGGGTTAGGCCTTTTGTAATCCGATGCGTCTGCGTGCCATCCTTTCCCTAGCCCTCGGGCTGTGCATCAGCACCGCCCTGAACGCCAAGGAACTCTTCGTAGCACCGACTGGCTCGGACGAACAGGCGGGGACGATCGAGAAGCCACTCGCCACGCTCATGAAGGCCCAAGACCTGGCCGAACCGGGCGATACGGTGTGGATTCGCGGTGGTACCTATAAGGCGAAGCCCGACCAAATCGCCCGCACCCAGCGCATCTGGACGTATATCTATTATTTCAGCAAAAGCGGCAAAACCGGCCAACCCATTCGCTATTGGGCGTACAAGGACGAGAAGCCTGTCTTTGACTGCTCCGAGGTTAAACCTCCGGACATCCGCATCAACGCCTTCCAGGTAATGGGCTCCTGGTTACATTTCCGTGGCTTTGAGGTCATCGGCACGCAGGTGAACTTCAAAGGCCATGGACAATCGTGTAACCTCGAGAACCACGGTAGCCACAACATCGTCGAACGACTCAGCCTGCACGACAGCCAGGCCATCGGCATCTACGCACTGAATGGCTCCGACAACCTCTTCCTAAACTGCGACGCCTATAACAACTACGACTATACCTCCGAGGACGCACGCGGCGGTAATGTCGACGGCTTCGGCTGCCATCCGTCTAAAGGAGCGACCAATAATATCTTTCGCGGCTGTCGGGCTTGGTTTAATAGCGATGACGGCTACGACTGTATCACCTCCCGCGAAGTCGTGCGGTTCGAGAACTGCTGGGCCATGTATAACGGCTTCGGAACGAAGTTCCAGAAGCTGGGCGACGGCAATGGCTTCAAGGTCGGCGGCTATGGCAATACCCCACAACAAGCAGTCCCTAAACCCGCCCCGCGCCATGTGACCGAGGGCTGTCTAGCAGTACGCAATAGAGCGAGCGGCTTCTACGCCAACCACCACCTGTTGGGCGGCGACTGGTCGTACAATTCAGCTTACCGTAACTCAAACGACTTCAACTTCCTCATGCGCCCGCCGGATAACTCTGCGGATATCGATGGCGTGGGCCACCGAATCATTGGCAACCTGAGCTACCGCGGTAACCGTGATGTCACCAAGCTCGACGCTGCCAAGTGCGACCTAAAGGACAACGCCTTCGCCACGGATAAGAAGTTTACGGATGCCTCTTTTGAAAGCGTCGATGAGGCTGCGCTAATCGGCCCGCGCGAAGCCGACGGCAGCCTGCCGAAAGTCGCCTTCCTGAAGCCTAAGGATGCCAAACTGGCCAGCGAAGCCGGGTATACGGCCTACGCCGGTAAGAAGCCCGCCAGTAAGTGAGCGCACCGAACTCGCCGTCCGCCCCGGGCTCGCTCCGCTGGGTTTACCTAGCGATGGGCTTCAACCTCGTCGCTTGGGGTATGTCCTGGGTCAACGTCCGTGCCATCGTCCGTGAGGTCGGTGCCGGCGAGCTCGGCGCCCTGCGCTACCTCATCGCATCCATGGTAATGCTGATGGTGTGGTTTTTCCGAGGTCGCCCCCTGCCCGCACTCCGCGATGTACCGCAAATCGCCTTGCTCGGTTTATTTGCATTCACGCTCTACAACCTCGGCATCAATTTCGGCGAACGCACGGTCGACGCAGGCACCGGTTCGATGCTCATCTCGTGCGTACCAATTTTAGTCGTGCTCTTCGGTGTCCTCACTGGCCGCGAGCAGGTCACGCCCTTTGCTTGGCTCGGTATCTTCATCTCGATGCTCGGCGTCGCCTTCACTTCTGGAATCTTCGACCAAGGCCTCGCTTTCAACCAAGGCACAGCCTTGATCTTTGGTTCCGCTATCTGCGCCGCCGTCCAGACACTGATGAGTAAGGCGCTGACTAAGCGCTACTCCGCGATTGACGTCACCACGTGGGCCATCTGGTTTGGCACGCTCGGCCTGTTACCCTTCGCGAACGACCTATCAGGGACGGTCACTCGCCTCAGCCCGTCCGCGTGGGGCCACCTTCTCTTTCTCGGGGTCGTCCCGGCCGCGCTCTGCTACACCCTTTGGGCCATCGTCCTCCAGCGCCTACCGATGACCGTCGCCATGGGCTCCGTCTACGTGATCCCACTCTTCTCGGTGCTCTTCAGCTGGGCTATCCTCGCCGAAAAACCAGCGGACGCCGCCTTGACCGGTGGGCTACTCACCTTGGTGGGAGTGGCCATCGTGCAGACGCTGGGTGCGCCCAGGCCTGCGCCTAAGCAGGCTTAGTTACCGCGATACCCCCAAGCCTCGTTGAAGAAGCCGGCGTCGACGATATTGCCTGGCTTCTGTGCATTCGGGGGAGTGCTCAAGTCAACTACCGCCCAATCGGGGAGCTTCGGTACCTGACGGGCATTATTGAGGTAATCGTATTCGCGGTACGTGAAACAGCTGTTGATGACGACGTACTTCTGCGGGTTAAGCGGGTTCGGATAGACGAGAATCGGCGCATGGTCGGCGGCGGTGTAGGTCTTACCGTTGACGACGAGTTTTTCGGCGGTCCACTGAATCGGGAGCTTAGCGATGACTCGGGCGAGCAACGCGTTACTCTGTGGGTCACCCCAGAGGACGAGGTTGTTCGCGGCGATGTCTTCGTCCTTTACGTCCTTATCGAGTTTGACGGGGGCGAAACCACGGAACTGACGGCGCCACTCCCACGAGGCACGCTCCATCTCGGATTTAGCCCAAGCGCCAGCTTTCTCGTTCATGGCCTTACCCGAGGGCGACACAAAGAGGAACGCGTCCATGAAGGCGTCGTCAATCGGGCCCGAGAGGCCATGCTTCTTGGCCAAGCCAGCTTCCGGCAGGGCGTTCACCAACGTCCAGCGGCCTTTACTGTGGGTCAACGTAGCCTTCCAGGAACGGTCAGAAACCGGCCGCGGACCGTCGAGATCCTGACCATCGATATGAATGACGACCTTCTCGCGGACATCAAAGGGCGCCTGACCAGGAGCCATATCGAGGGTCAGGGCAGCGACGTTATTAGTCTTCACCGTCACGGCCTGCTCCTTATTGGCGATCTCGGCGACAACGCGGGCGGCCTCCCAGTGCGTCTCCATGCGATCAACCTGCACCCAGTGCATGCGGTTGTAGCGCAGGAAGTACGTAACGAAACTGACGTCCGTTGGCATCACGGTGCGGCCCTTGGCGGCGATTGCGTTCAAGCGTCGCTCGATCTCAATGAAAGAGTCTGGGTGAATTTTATGGGCGGTCTGCGGTCCGATGATGTGGACGAGATCGATGTTCTCGGCCAACAGGTGCTTGGCCATGATGTCTGCGGCCTGCTTCTGCTTGTCGATCTCGCCGCTGTAGGCGACGGTCGGCGCATTGACGAAGTTAGCGGCGACGTCGGTAGCGTTATACCAAGACCACAGGGTCTGCTGATAGACTGGGATTTTCGAGACATCCTCGGACTGAAAAACATTCAGGAACTGCGGGGTCTCGGAGAAACCAGCGCCCGGATTAATGGCACACCAGCGGTCCGTGTAATGCGCGCCGAACTGCCAGACCGCGGCACCCCCCATGCTGAAGCCGCGAATAAAGAGGCGGTCGTCGTCGATGGCGTACGACTTCCGGGCATGCTCATACGCCTCCCAGAGGTCGACCTCGCCGGCAAACTTATTGGCACAGCAATAGCGGCCATAGGGATGCAGGACGAAGCGGTTGGTCGCGGGAATCTGGCCCACGCTCTTCCGGCGGTCCTGAAGGAAGCTCAGTTCGCTCAACGTCTCGCCACGGCCATGGCACCAGAAATCAAGGCGCAGCGGCACGCCGACATACGACTCCGGCACGACCATGCCGTAGGGTTGAATCGAACCGTCAATGCGCGATCGGTAGGCGCGCACAACCGGGCCTTTCTGCGTGGTCCACGGGGCGTCACCTTTAGCGAAGGCGGCGGCACGGGCCTTACCTTCAGCGATGAGTTCATGCGCCGTCTTAAATTCGGTATTCTTGAAAAACTCATTGTAGCGGACCGCCCAGTCGACGGCCTTGTGGAAGATTTCGATATCGGGCAGGAGCTCGGCCAAGCGCGAGTTCTTGGCCTGAGCCTTGGCAGCGTTATCGATGGCCACACGCAACTCAATGACGCCCTGCTGGATGGCTTTCTTATCCGCCTCGGGCACTGGCACGCCCGACGGCGGAATCGGCCGAACGGCCTCGGCCACATTATCCTTGGGCCCATCGGCGAAGACGACGGTGGCGAGCAAAAGCAGAAGAAGCGGACGCATGGCTGGGGGTTTTGACGATTTGAGCGAAAGGACGCAGAGGAAGGAAGGACATTCCTATCTCCCAAGCCTAAAAACGCAATTAAACCGCCCCAAGCGCGCCCTGCGACACCCCCCGACGTTGTCCATTTGACTCGCCTCCCCCGCCTCGGTCGCTCACTTCTCCGCGACATGGCTCTACTCAGTCTGCTCGACGTCTACGTCGGTTTCGGCGGCCCACCCGTTCTCGACCACCTCAATCTCCAGATTGAGGAAGGGGAACGCATCTGCCTGCTGGGTCGTAACGGGGCTGGGAAGTCCACGCTTATGCGCATCGCGGCGGGTGAAAGCCCACCCGACTCCGGCACCGTCACGCAACCCGATGGCGTCTGCATTGCTCGCCTGACCCAAGAGATTCCCGAGGACCTCCCCGGTAACGTCCGCGAGATCGTGACCTCCGGGCTACGGCAAGACGATATCTCTGAAGACTGGGAAAAGGATATCCGCGTCGATGACTTGATTGCCCGCCTCGGCCTTCCCGAGGATCGCGCCTTCAATGACCTCTCCGGCGGCCTCAAGCGCCGGTGCCTCCTGGCGCGGGCGCTCGCCGCCAAGCCGGGACTGCTCCTGCTCGACGAGCCGACCAACCACCTCGACCTCGATTCGATCCTCTGGATGGAGGAGTTTCTGCTCGGAGAAAAGATTCCCCTTCTCTTTGTCACGCACGACCGCGCCTTCCTGCGTCGCATGGCCAACCGCATCATCGAGCTCGACCGTGGTAAACTCACGAGCTGGTCCTGCGACTACGACACCTACCTCGTGCGCAAGGAGGAGCTTTTTGTGGCCGAAGAACGTCAACGGGCCGCCTTCGACAAGAAACTCGGCCAAGAAGAAGCCTGGTCCCGGCGCAGCCCCGGCGCCCGTCGAACCAAGTCCAACGCCCGGATGGAGGCCCTCAAAGTCTTACGGGCCCAGCGCGGCAACATGCGTAATGTGACCGGCTCAGCGAAGATGGAAATCAGCGAAGCCGAACGCTCCGGCGTCCGCGTGGTCGAGGCCGAGGACATCGCCTTCGCCTACCCGGGCGGCCAGCAGCTCATCCGGGATTTCAGCATGAACCTAACCCGCGGCGACAAGATTGGCCTCATTGGACCGAACGGCGCTGGTAAGACCACCTTGGTGAAGATGCTCCTCGGTCAGCTCACCCCGACCAGCGGTAACCTGAAATTTGGCACCAAAATTGAGGTCGTCTACTTCGACCAGATGCGTGAACAGATTGATGACTCCAAGACCGTGGCTGAAAACATCGCTGGGGATGCCGACAGCGTGGAAGTGCAAGGTCGCTCCCGCCACGTCATCAGTTACCTGCAGGACTTCCTCTTCGACCCGACTCGTGCCCGCTCTAAGGCCAAGGTCCTCTCGGGGGGCGAACGCAATCGCCTCCTCCTCGCGCGACTCTTTACCAAGCCCGCCAATGTCTTGGTACTCGACGAACCGACCAATGACCTCGATGCCGAAACCCTCGACGTCTTGGAAGACATCCTCGTCGACTACACCGGCACGCTCATCGTCGTCTCCCACGACCGTGCTTTCCTAGATAACGTTGTGACCAGCACGCTGGTCTTCGAGGGTAACGGCATCGTCACCGAACACGCCGGCGGTTATACCGATTGGCGGAACGAGTTGGCCCGCATCGCCGTGGCCAAGCGCATCGTCGCTACCCAACAGCCCACTCAGAAGCCTACAGCCTCAAAGGCCGCCGGCTCTGTCGGTGCCAAGCTGAACAACAAGGAACGCAAGGACCTCGAGACCCTGCCCGCCAAGATTGAGCAACTTGAAGCCGAACAAGCGACCTTGAGCGTCCAGTTAGGCGACCCTGAAATCTATAAGGATGGCGGCGCCAAGGCCGCTGAACTGCAGAAGCGCCTCCACGCCGCAGAAGCTGAACACTCGGCCGCACTGAGTCGCTGGATGGAACTCGACGCCCGAAAGGAAGGGTAGGCTACTGAGGGGGATAGGGGATAGGGGTTGGGACAAAACAAGTAACGGAGTAAGGATTACAGTTTTCGATTTCTCGTACTCCGTACTCTGTACTCTTCACCATCCGCTTTCCCCTACCCCATCACTTCCCCTTACCACCCTTGGTGCCGAACTGAGCGGCGCGCTGCTTACGCATTTCGTCCATAGCATCGAGGACCTTGTCCACGGTCTCATCGGTGACGTCGGGATCGGCAGCCGTGATGGCAGCCTTCTGGGCTTTACGGACTTCCTTGGAGGCTTCGGCGATATCGGCTTCGATGTTTTTCTTTTCCTCATCAGTGGCGCCTTCGAGCTCCTTGCGGATTTCGTTTACTTTGGTGTAGGCGGCACGGACGGTTTCGTTACGGAAGGTCGACATCAAGGCGGTCCGGCACTTGGTGAGCTGCTCGGCGCTAACACCGGGAATTTCTTCGGGCAGGAAACCATTACCCTTACCTTTGGTTCCGTTCGTGAAACCACCCTGCGTCTTACGCTGGCCATCGGCGGCGGGAGCTACGGCCTGCGGCTCGGCAGAGGTATTGCCGCCGGCGACGCGGGGAGCGCCCTTCGTAGACTTCGCCGCCACCGGGGCGGTCTGGTTAGAGCTCATCACGAAATAGGTGGCGGCGGAACCAAGGGCAGCGGCGAGGAGCAGAGGCAGGATGTTCTTCATGGGGGTAGGTTACCTTTTAAACCCCATAGTTGCCGAAAGGTTTTAGAAAAGTGCGCCACCCCCGAACCTTGACACCCCCCACCCCACTACCAGTTTAGAAGACGCTGAGCCGCAACGAGTCATACCCCTGACTCCCCCACCCGCTCGCACCCCTCCCCCATGCTACGCACCCTGCTACCCCTCCTGCTTTGCCTCAGCTGCTTGGCGCAAACGACTGACCCGCAGCACCCCCTCTGGCTGACCTACAAAGGTGGCGAAGGCCCCGGCAAGGGAAAGCACATCGTGCTCATCGCGGCCGACCAGGAATACCGCAGCGAACAGTCGATGCCGATGCTCGCGAAAATCCTCAGCACCCATCACGGCTTTGATTGCACCGTGCTCTACGCCGTCGATGAGAACGGCTTGGTCGACCCCCGCATGCCGGTCTATCCAGAAAAAGGTAAAGAGAAGGAATTTAAGACCCACCACATTCCTGGCCTCGAGCACTTGGCGAAAGCCGACCAGGTGATTTTCTTTTGTCGTCTCCTCACGCTGCCGATGGCGGAGCGCGAACTCATCGTGCAGTATATTGATTCAGGCAAACCCTTCATCGCCCTGCGCACGGCCAATCACGGTTTCCACGCCTCCTTGCCCTACAAGATTAACGGCAAGCAGGTGAACTGGGGCGATGAAGTCCTCGGCGGAAGCTTCCGCGGTCACCACGGCCGCTACCATGCCGACTCCACCCGCGGCATGATCGTCGAAGCCCTCAAGGATCACCCGATCCTTTCCGGCGTCAGCGATGTCTGGGGCAACTCGGATGTCTACCGCACCTACAAGGAAGGCGGTAGCTTGCCGGCAGGTTGCACCGCGCTCGTTTGGGGCCAGCCCCTGATGGGACGCAAACAAGACGACGCCCCCAACCCAAAACTCGAAGCCCTCCCCGTCGCTTGGTTCAAGGCTTGGCATACCAGCACGGGCAAAGACGCCCGCGTGTTCCAGTCGACGAT
>Ga0209596_1003473_pt1 | contig 12404 bp, 5 predicted proteins | sample M_130807_MF_Meta_FD_187314 | JGI IMG/M metagenome (GOLD analysis project Ga0209596, IMG submission 187314) | Freshwater microbial communities from Lake Montjoie, Canada to study carbon cycling - M_130807_MF_MetaG (SPAdes) (version 2) | ecosystem: Environmental > Aquatic > Freshwater > Lake... | reverse complement strand
TGCATAACTTATATTGATTATTTTATATATATAAATATATAGTTTTATACCCAAACAACAAAATTTAACCTATTTTTTGTTTAATTTCTTCAATTTGTTTTTGTTGTTCTTTAATTGCCTCAATCAAAAGAGCTATTATTTTTTCATAGCGAACACCTAAATATCCATTTGCTCTTTCTGATACTATTTCTGGTAAGATTTCTTGTATCTCTTGTGCTATTACCCCAATATCTTTACCTTTATGAGAATGTATTTCATCAAAACCTTCTCTCCAATCAAATGTATTTCCACTAATTTTGTTTACTTTAGCTAATGCATCTGCTATTGGTTGAATTTTATCTTTTAATCTTCTATCGGATGAATCGTAAGCAGTAATATCACCAGTTGCAGTAATAGCACCTTGCACTGCTATACCCGCAGTAAAAGTACCACCACCAAATGGATTACCGGTTGGACCAGTTGGTCCTTGATTACCTTGTGGACCTGTTCCACCATTAGAACCAGCAGTTCCTTGTACACCTTGTACACCTTGTATTCCTTGTACACCTTGTGGACCAGTTGGTCCTTGTCTACCTTGAGTTCCAGTATCACCTTGTGCTCCAGTTGGTCCCTGATTTCCTTGTGGGCCATTTGAACCATTACTTCCGTTTGGTCCCTGATTTCCTTGTGGACCAGTTGGTCCTTGTGCTCCGTTTGCTCCAGATGTACCAGTTGCTCCACTTGTTCCAGTTGCTCCAGATGTACCAGAAGTAGCCGCAGTATATGATGTACCATTTATAGTTAAAGGTCCTGCTACTGATAATGAACCAGTAATACCTACTGAACCAGTCATAGTATGTGTATCATCTAATGAATTACCAAAGTTGGATGAACCTGATATAGATGATTGTGTAACATAATATACGGATGTTGATACAATATATTGTTCAGCAGTAATGTTTCCTTTTACGGATAAACTACCTGTTATATTTAATGAGCCAGTAAGTGAACTGCTATGTATTTCCATTATTAACTATTTTTTAATTTTTCTATTTCGTTTCTCAACTCTACAATTTGAGATTGTTGTTCTTTAATTGCTTCTATAAGTACCGCAGTTAAACCTCTTTCTCTTACCGTTAAATATCCATTATCACCCATTCTTACTAATTGTGGGAAGATTTGTTCTACTTCTTGTGCTATAACTCCTATATCTTTTTTAACACCCATAAAGGTTGCGTGAGTTGCTTTAGAGTTCCATTCGTATTCGTATCCATTTAATCCCATTATCTTATCTAATGCCCCAACGATTGGAGTTAGATTATCTTTTAACTGAATATCAGATGGTGTACCAAACGATGCAACATCACCACTTGCTACGATTGAACCAGAAACTTGTAATCTATCTGTTGCATTATCAGATGCAACAGGTCCAATTAAAACATTAGTACCATTATCAGTAATTTGAGTTGCAGTTCCTAATGTAGTTGATGTTGCAAATTTAACTACTTTATTTGTAGTACCACTTACACTTACTGTCCCACTTGTTGCCGATGTACCCGATGTTCCACTTGCACCCTGATTTCCTTGTGGACCAGTTGAACCATTTGAACCACTTGGTCCCTGATTTCCTTGCGGACCAGTTGGTCCTTGATTTCCACTTACACCCGATGTACCAGTTGCTCCTTGATTTCCTTGTGCTCCGTTTACACCACTTGTACCATTTACTCCGCTTGTACCACTTACTCCACTTGTACCATCAACGCCGGATGTTCCAGATGTTCCGTTTGCTCCAGATGTTCCGTTTGCTCCGTTTGAACCCGTATTACCTTGTGGTCCAGTTATACCTTGATTTCCTTGCGGACCAGTTGAACCAGCACTTCCTTGTGGACCAGTTGGTCCTTGTGAACCCTGTGCTCCATTTACACCATTTGTTCCAAAGAAAGTACCATTTACACCAGACGAGCCAGATGTACCAGATGCTCCTGTTCCTACACCAAATGTAAACATTGCATAACCATCTTTGGCAACACTAAATGTTATTGTTGTTTGATTTATAGTATCTGATTTAATTGATTGTGGTATTATTACATACCCATTAATATCATATACCTCTACTGCAGGATATAAATTTCCTAAATTGTGAGTTACTACCCAAGATGTATTTGCTACTGCTTGTGTATGTGTGTATGCCGAACCATTTGTTGTACCCGATGTACCCGTTGTACCCGATGTTCCACTTGCTCCTTGATTTCCTTGTGCTCCTGTTGCTCCTTGTGGACCAGTTGGTCCTTGCGCTCCACTTACACCAGATGTACCAATTGTACCTTGTACACCTTGTGCACCTTGCGCTCCATTTGCTCCCGATGTTCCGTTTGTACCATTTGCTCCAGATGTTCCACTTGCACCCGATGTACCCGATGTACCATTTACACCAGAAGAACCAGATGTTCCGTTGTTACCACTAATACCCGATGTTCCACTTAATCCACTAGTTCCATTTGCTCCATTAACTCCACTTGTTCCACTTAATCCGGATGTTCCACTTAATCCACTTGTACCATTTACACCACTAGTACCATTTGCACCAGTATCTCCTTGAACTCCTTGTGGACCCGTTGTACCTTGATTACCTTGTGGACCAATTGGTCCTTGTCTACCTTGTGAACCAATATCGCCTTGAGGTCCGTTTGGTCCTTGATTTCCTTGAGGTCCGTTTGGTCCTTGATTTCCTTGCGGTCCATAATTTCCTTGTACTCCGGTTGCTCCCTGATTTCCTTGCGGACCTGTTGGTCCTTGCAAACCAGTTATTCCTTGTGGACCGGTATTTCCTTGAGTACCCTGCGTTCCTTGTGGACCAGTATTTCCTTGATTTCCTTGTGTTCCTTGCGGACCAGTATTTCCTTGATTTCCTTGTGTTCCTTGCGTTCCTTGCGGACCAATATTACCTTGATTACCTTGTGTACCCTGCGTTCCTTGTGGGCCAGTTGGTCCTTGATTTCCTTGTGCTCCATTAACTCCACTTGTACCATTAACTCCACTTGTACCATTAACTCCACTTGTACCACTTACTCCAGATGTACCATTTACACCAGATGTTCCATGTGTACCATTATTTCCAGCAACACCAACCGTATTAATATACCAAAATGTTAGGCCTGTACCACTACCAGTAGCAGTTGTTATATTAACTACCAATTGTCCGTTACCACTATTGTAAGAGGTTACTGTTCCTTCTAATTTATTTGAACCATCTATTGATATTAAAATTTGTTGACCGGGTGTCCATTGTAATCCAAGTCCTATTGTAAATGTTTTAGAACCAGTAGTTATATCATTAGATGTAGATGAAGTTGATGCAAATTTATCACCATTTAATCCACTAGTTCCACTTGCTCCTTGATTTCCTTGTGGTCCCTGATTTCCTTGTGTACCCTGCGGACCAGTTGTTCCTTGATTTCCTTGATTTCCTTGTGCTCCAGTTGTACCTTGTACACCCTGATTACCTTGAGGTCCTTCAATTCCTTGATTACCTTGATTTCCTTGTGTACCCTGTGTTCCTTGTGGACCAGTTGTTCCTTGATTTCCTTGATTCCCTTGTGTTCCTTGCGGACCAGTTGTTCCTTGATTTCCTTGTGTTCCTTGCGGGCCTGTTGTTCCTTGATTTCCTTGTGTTCCTTGCGGGCCTGTTGTTCCTTGATTACCTTGCGAACCAGTATTACCCTGATTTCCTTGTGAACCTACATTTCCTTGATTTCCTTGTGGTCCTTGATTACCTTGTACACCCTGTATTCCTTGTACACCTTGTGCTCCATTTGGTCCTTGTACACCTTGTGTTCCGGTTGGCCCTTGATTTCCTTGTGCCCCATTAACTCCACTTGTACCACTTAATCCACTTGTACCACTTACTCCACTTGTACCACTTACTCCGCTTGTTCCACTTAATCCATTTGAACCATTTAATCCGCTTGTTCCACTATTTCCACTTGTTCCGTTTGCTCCAGATGTACCCGATGTTCCACTTAATCCAGATGTACCGGATGTACCAGCATTACCAACTGCTCCTTGTGCACCTTGTGGACCAGCTCCACCTAATGTAACTGTCTTATATCCAATTTTGTTTTCAGATGCAGCATCTACAACTAAAAAAGTATCAGATGTTACTGCTGATAAATCTTTTAAATACAAATAGTTATTTAACCAAACAGAACCTGTAAATTCATGTCTATCATCCGATGTATTACCAAATTTAGTTGAACCAGATGTAAATAAAACGGAAGATGATACAGTTGTTACATAATATTCTTTTGCAGTTAAACTACCACCAATAGTAACATTACCACTAAAACTTGCATTTGATGCGGTTAAATTTGCAGATAAAGATAAAGAACCCGTATTACCACCTAATATAACAAATACAGCTTCACCACCAGTACCATCTGTACCGATTTCCATTGTATTTTTTGTAGTATTTAAGTAAGGTTCTCCTTGTGCTAAATAGGCAGGTGATGCATTTGTTTTATCACTTTGACTACCGCGTCTTATCTGAAAAGTTGTAATTGCCATTATATCTGTATTTCTTTCTTATATAAATATCTATACATCCTATAAATATACCATTTATAGATTTTTAATTCGTATCACCGATGTATAGTTTCCCCAAGTATCTACTAAAAACTCTATATTACCTTTTGTTGGTAATCTTACTTTGTGTGTTTCTTTTGTATATCCGTTATTAAATGGACTTATAACTAACATTAATGCCTCCGTTCCATCTGCTGATAATTTATATGTAACTATCGGTGCTTTTAAATAATATAAAAATACAGGATAATTCTTTTCACCAGTTGTCCACTCACCATTCCAATATGTTTCAGCTTTTTTCCAAACCGTAGGTGCTGCTATTATATCCTTATGTTGCAATACTTGCCAAAATCCAATATAGTACCAATCCCAACTACCATTGCTATGAGAGCGAGTTTCACCATATGCACCAATTGTTTTGTAAAATACTTGGTTTTCCGTTCCATCATATCCAAAATAGTTTTCCCACCAGTTTATTGATTCCGGTTCTTCACCTTGTGTGTATGATTCCCAACACCAACTACCATCTGCGTATGCCATAGACCATACCGCTTGCGATTGTATAGTAGATGGTGCAGGTTGAGGACGATACATACCATTATTACCACCTGACCAATCTGTATAAATTCTTTCAAAACCAAAATCAGAAGCATCTATTGGTTCTTGGTATTGCCAAAAATAACCCATAGCTCTTGCATTTCCAGCAATAGTTGCACCAAATAATTCTAATAAAAGTTTTTTAGTAATATCATAACTATGTACTAACCCATATGCTCTCCACTGCTCTTTTCCAAAGTTTTGATAATTTGTTATATAATGTCTATTTATAGCATCACCGGCACCAATGTAGAATGCGGTAACTCGTGCTCCTAATGCGGTATAAGCTACACTTCCACTTGTGTAATAAGTATTATAATCGTAATATAGTGTACCATTTCTTAATTGAGTAAGAGATTGGTTGTTACTAGCATTATTTGCATCATCCCAGCCACCATACCAGCCGGGTGCATATATACCACCGGCATAGTTACTCAATTTAGGAACAAAACCATTTGAGTCTGAATAAGCAAAGTAATTGTTAGTTTGGGCATACACTTTACAAGCATCTATACATTTTTTAAATCCTAACCCACATAGATAACTTGAACCACCGGCACCTGAAAAATATTCAAAATCAAATTCGCGTATATAACTATTACCATTTTGTTCAAACAATCCCAATAAATTATTAGCAGGTGAGCGAGATTGTCCGCCAGTACCTGAATTAATTTCCCAAGTCCATTGGTATGGGTTTATAGTAGAATATTTAATACCGTGTGGGCTATAACCATCTTGCCAAGTAGCATTATCAACTACCAAAGATTCCATCATTGCGGCGCATCTCCAAGTATCATCCTCTCTTAAATCAATTGCTCTTCCTATAATAAACCCAACTGAATCTCTAATAAAAAAATCATTATCAAATACCAATCTATCGGCTGGATTTGTAAAAGTTTCTGTGTATTCTGTCCCATATGGATATTGTGCAAATCCAGCTTGAACAAGTGTTGTTACACATTTTTTTCTTCTAGTTGATATACGCTTAACTCTGTTTTGAGAACCTAAACCCGGACTTTTATATATCACATCTCCCAAAGGAGTACCCATATCAATAAATTCTTTTACCGAACCTGAATTATCTATTATTGGTAATGTATCGGGTAATCTTCTAAAAAATGAACTATATTCGTAATTATAAGATGGTATAAAATAATCTGGTCTAAATGTATAAGTTATACTACCGGTTGTTACTACTCTATTTGGGTCAGCTGCTAAATGAACAATTGCACTTGTTTGTGTGCGTTCTTTAAATCCCGGACCAGCGGGTTGGCCTCGCCAAGTTCTACCCGTATTTATCCAATTACCACAAGTTATTTTTATTTCATATCCTTTCATATCCGAAAGGTTTATGTTTTCTAATGAAGCGGATTGATAAGTACCCATATCAACTTGCCATACTTTATATGCACCATCATCTGGTTGTTGAGTATTCCATATAGTATCAGTAAGTAATAAACTAGAAGTGTTTAAAATCATTGCAGTACCACCACCATTTATATAACTCCAAGGGTAATTTGCTATTTTTACACCACCACTATTTATAGTATCATCTACCCAACTAGTATCCATACTACCCGTCATTATTTCTAATGGTTGAGTTGCCATTCTACCATCCGAACCCAATGTTACATAATAAGATTTATAGTGAGTTGGAATTACATAATTTCCAGCAGGTGCTAAAACAGATTTTGATGCATTAGTATAAAAGGTAGTTCCCACCGTAAAGAAATTATCACTACCATATAATATGGATGAACTATGTTCTTGCTTTGGGTCTATTACTCTTGCTCTAGCTTCTGTTATGTTAGCAAATCCCATTTTATAAATTTTTAATTCTTATCACCGATGTATAATTACCCCAAGTACTTACTAATATTTCTTTATTTGCTTTAGTTGGTAATCTTAAACTAAAATCAGTTTTAGTGTACCCAATATTACAAGCGTTTTGAGTAATAAGGAGAGCTTCCGTTCCATCTGCTGATAATTTGTACGCAGATATTGGAGCATCTCTATTGTATAGATATACTGGATTATTATACTTTCCTGTTTTCCATTCACCATTCCAATACACTTCTGGTTTTACCCAAGCAGTATTTGCTTCTATAATATCTTTATGTTGTAATACTTGGAAATAACCAATATATAACCAATCCATAGGACTATTGGCATGGTCACCACAATCCCCATACATAGCGTTAATATTACCAGTTACACTATCATATTCTTGCCCAGACCAACCATATTGACGTTTCCAATAAAAATCTGCATCTTTATCTTCATCTTGTCCTACAACACCACCATCCCACATAAACAACCCATCTGCGTAAGCCATACACCAAACTGCGTATGATTGAAAAACGGATGGTGCTATATATGCCCTAGAACCACCATTCCCACCCGTACCAGGTAAATATCCTCCATAATTTGTACCATTCCTTACATATGTTAAATCGGCACCAGCTACTGGTTCATGTCTTCTCCAAAAATATCCAGCACATTGCATGGTTGAAGCAGTTGCTTCATTATAAGTTGTATCTATTACTTTTCTTGCTACATCATAATTGTAAACTAAAGAATATGTAAACCATTGTGGAGCTGCATCGTTAAAATAATTTGTTATATAACAATATTTAACATATTCACCAAAACCTTGCCATAACCCATAATCCCCAACTGCTTGGTCTATTGTCCAAGTTCCATTTGTAATAAATTTATCATAGCGTTCAAATAATTTATAATTTTCATTTACATTTGAACCAGTAGAAAAATAAAACCAACCATCACCTACTGCTCCGTATTTACCTCTATTATCTATCCCACCACCATAATAAGACCACTTTGGAAAGCGTTCCTTATTTGGTATTTGTGCAGTGGCAATTCCATATGCAACTACACTATCATAACATCTCTTTAATGCGTACCCAACATAGTAATCGTTAGTTCCATTATACACCTCAAAATCTTCCTGTATATGGTCTGCTAAATATAAATTTGCAGATGTTGCATCATAACCACCAGGTTTTCCCAAATAAGTACATAGTTGATTTGCAGGACCTTCACTTTGATAAGCAGTTCCAGAGTTTATTTCAGTAGTCCAATGGTATGGATTTACATAATTATACCTATATCCTGAATAACTACCATTATTCCAAGTAAAATCATCTACAATTAACGAAATCATCATTGCTGGTATTTCCATACCATTGGGCCAAGATGGAATACCAGGAACTGCCCTTTGCATTGCATTTCTAATTGGAAAATCTCCTGCAAATACCATTTTACCAACACCACTATTAGCTTCATCAAAATCTGGTTCGGTGTACCAATAGGCATCCAAATCCATTATTTTTCTTGTTGAAACTCTTTGTTTTTCAGTTATTCCTTGATTTTTCCAAGTTCCTATTCTCCAATCTACATTTTTTGCATATGGAGGTGTTCCATTACTTACAGGTGTTATATCAGCAACTGGTACTGTCATATCACTAAATAATTTTTGTTTTCCAAACTTATCTTTTATAGGATTTACTTTTGGCATTCTTCTTATAAAAGTTGATGCTTCATAGTTTTCATTTGCATACCAATAATCTGGTTTAAATGTATAAGTTAAACTCCCAGTTGTTACTACTCTATATGGGTCATCTGCTAAATGAATTACACCCTGAACTACACTATTTAATGTATATCCCGGTGATGTATCTGCAGTACCACTTAAATTTTCGTTTCTATTACTACCAGTATGATATTCACCACTTATTACACGAAGGTCATATCCCTTCATATCTGTAATATCTATGGATTTTAATGAACGAGATACAAATGCATTATTACCAGAACCACCGGCCGAGTGTAATTTTCCATTTTCTATTACATACGCTTTAAATCCACCATTCGCATCTGGTCTTACATATGTTGTATCCCAATAATCATCTGTTACATATATTCTACCTGCCACCGATTGTGATAAAGATAATTTCATTCCACACCATTGGAAATACCCACCACTACCATTGGCACGAGAACAAGTCAAATCCATTTTAGCTGAACCGCTGTATCCCGTACAATCTGCCCAGTTTGTATCAAAACTACCTGTCATTAACTCTAATGGTTGAGTTGTAAATCTTCCATTAGAACCTATTGTTGCGTAGTATGTTTTAAAGTGTGTAGGGATTACATAATTACCAGCAGATGCTGTCACAGATTTAGATACGTCTGTATAAAATGTTGTACCTAATGTGAAAAAATTATCACTAGCATACAATATAGCACCACTATTATCTAATCTAGGATTAGTAATCCTTTCTTTTGCTTGAATGTACGATGTATATCCCATATTATTAAATTCCAGTTAATGTGTAGTATATACCAGGACCAAATACTTCACTACAAGAACCATAAGCACCACTACCATCTATTTGAATTGTTACATATATATTTGTATTAGAACTAATTGTTGAATTAGCTGCCCCGCATATAAATGAACCTGTGCAGTTTTGTGTATAACAAGCTGATATATTAGTACCTGCATTATCTGTTGCAAAGTATGATATGGTAGAACCAGATGTTATACTTACAACACCCATATTTACATAAGTAGATGAAGATACAGCCGAACCAGTTAAATATCCATATGTAGTTGTTGCATAAACATCATTATTTGTATTCCAATATAGTTTAGGGTTTGTATTAGTAGGTGATACACTACCACTAACTCTTGCGTAGAATGTAACCGTCTGTTGTGCTGGACTTACAGGTGAACTTAATGTAAATCCAAAATCCGTATTACCCAATGGTGATTGAACTATTACAATAGAACCAGTTTGAGTTGATAATTTAGTAAATGTAGCACTTCCATTTACAGCACCGGATATACCATTTGCTTTTCCACGTCTTTTTAGTCCTCTGTTATGGACAATATCACCTCTAAAGCCAGTATCAATTACAGTTGAGCCAGAGTATTGAACTATAAATCTATCGGGAATTTCACCTGAATTATAAGTAAACGTAACCTCACCAAATGTTGCTCCTAAATCTACTGAATAGGAATATGAACCAGTTACTCCACCCAAATATTTAACCTCTGCAACATCTGCTGCTAATGTTGTTATAGAACCCGTTGCAGGTAAATTGTATTGAGATGTATATGTATAATAATCATTTACATTATCTTGGTAATAATAATAAGCTTCTGGAATTGGAAATGTTGTGTTATCAGGTGCAGCTAATCCACCATATGAAGATGAAATCCACCCAAAATATGGAACTAATGTTCCATAGGATGCACTATATAATGTCATAGCTCCATTTATCAACATCTCTGCACCGCGTGGGAGGAATGCATCTACACTTGATGAATACGCAATTGCAGGTGATGAAAAATCAACACCTCTTTGTTGTTGGACCATCCACCATTTATTGTGAAATCTTCTTGCAGTAAATGGTGAACCCGGCCCTAAAACATTCCAATATCCTAATACCAATCCATCGTATAAAATACCTGCATTAGCTGATGCTGATGTATGATTATATGCGCCAAATTCACTTAATTTTACTGGATAAGTATCGTTTACATTTGGACCACCCGTTAAATTTATACGAGTGTAGACATCACCATTGGCTTGCCCTAATGTAAATGGGGAGGCAGTTAATGCCATCTCCGTTCTTAAATCTGATAAAGCTATAAGTGAACCTGATGCTGCTAATGTCATTTGTAAAAGTATTATTCAACTAATATAAATATCAGTCTAATACCTTTTTCAACATTTTAATTACCTCTGTATATTGGATTGATTTAGAACACTCAAATTGTCTTTCAGTACCTTTGTGGTCCGGACACCAATTCCAATCCCCAGCGTCCAAACGATAGCGGTTAAAACAACCACTACATTTAGTTTTAGGTGCAGTTATTCTGTATGTATCTAATCCAGTTTCTGTAAATCCTTCGGAAAATCCTGATATTAAAATGGTTGGTGTTTTGGTTGCCCAACTTACCCAACTTAATCCACTACCAATTCCTATAAATGCTTTACTCTTTTGTAATTCTTCTACTACATTTTCTATTGGTCCGTTTGGTAGTTGAGTAATTCCGGTTGGATGGTTATTTCCCATATACCAATCACCCTCTCTACTTAAAAGAACAACTTTATATCCTTTATCGTTTAACCAATCTACTACCTTTTGCCAACCACCATCATTGTTCCAATATTTTGATTGAGCAGTTCCGTGAATTGCAATTGCTATTTGCTTTTCGCGTTTGATTTCTGGGTTTAGTTTTAACAATGGTCTTACCTCATTATATTCTAATCCCAATATATCAGTTGCCGTTTTTTGCAAAGGGTGTTGTTTAAAATCAGTTGGAACTCTAGCAAAATCTGTTTCTGGACTTGTATCATCTTTATAGTACCAACCTATACAATACATAGCATATAAATTATGTGCGATTTCACCTGGCTCTATGAATTGTAATTGTGGGTATTGTTCTTTAAAAAACTGATTATGGAATGTAGATACAATTACCTCACAATTCCATTTTTTACGGAACTCTTCTGCCATTGGAAACCAAGCCAATGTATCACCTAATGAGTTAGACTCTAACGCAATATAAACTCTTTTACCAGTTGCATCATAGTCGTGCTCATAAACTAATATATTATCTTTATATACTTCAATTCTCCAATTTACAAAATACTTTTTACCAGCTTTTGCCCAATGACCATCTTTTAATTTAGTAGTAAATTCTAACGCACTTGTATCTTTGTTTATAAATTTAACTTCATATTCATCGGTTGTTGGTGATTTTACAGCTAAATAAGGACCATCTGTAAAATTTACATCAAATATAGGTTTTAATAAATTCGGTCTTTTTATTAAATTATTGTAAATCATTTTTTCTGGTTTTAATTCTTTTACTATATTTTGTAAATTCTCTTGTTGATTATCACTTATATAAGTTGCTATACTATCGTAGTAATTTTCGTAAGTGTGTAGTTTTTTAAGGAATAATGGTAATCTATATGATAATGCTTCTTTAACTGCTAATGGATTTAGTTCCCACTTTGATGGAAAATAGAATAAATCGGCTGCTTTGTAGAACTTTTCGGTATCACTTTGTTCTCCCCAAGTTATACAATTATCAGGTTTAGTTTCCATCAATGGCCCCCAATAGAATTGGAAGTTACCGGCTTGATTTCCTACAAAATGAAACTTTACTTTGTAATTTTCCTTTTCACATAACCTAGCTAATTCAA
>Ga0209596_1003465_pt1 | contig 12417 bp, 11 predicted proteins | sample M_130807_MF_Meta_FD_187314 | JGI IMG/M metagenome (GOLD analysis project Ga0209596, IMG submission 187314) | Freshwater microbial communities from Lake Montjoie, Canada to study carbon cycling - M_130807_MF_MetaG (SPAdes) (version 2) | ecosystem: Environmental > Aquatic > Freshwater > Lake... | reverse complement strand
CTACCGCAAAGGCTATAATAAAAGATTTTATCCATATAAAAATAAAATTATTAACCAATCCTAAATTTATAAAAATCAAAACTCCCGACATTATAAAAGCCATAATTAAGGCCATAAAAAAAGGAAAAAGAATGCGTGGATTTTGTATAAATTTTTTCATAATTTTTTTTGAAATATCTTTGTTTTAAAAATTATCCGCGAGGATTGTTATTTTTATCAAATGCTTTGAGCCCAATGAAATAAGCTATTGAGCCTTTTAGGCTTTGTGATTTTATGGTAGAAATTTTGCGATTTAAAATTAATTCTTTCGCGCAAATTATCGAAAATTTTAGAATCATTCTGATGGCTTTAAGTCTTGCTATGAATGAACCATGAATTTTTTGAGTGTAATATAATTTTGACCATCCAAATTTATGCCAATAAATTTTTTCTGATTCTTGATTGGTAATTTTTGAAGATGAATTGCCGATATGAAGAAGCTTTAAATCATTGATAATGGCGGTTTTGAAGCCTTTTTTAACAACTCTTTTGCAGATTTCATTATCTTCGCAATAAAGAAAAAAACCTTCATCGAAAAAACCAATTTTGCGCATAATTTTCATATTTAAAAACATCCCCGCACCCGTCACAAATTTATTAAAATAAATTTCTTGAGGTTTTTCTTTTTTAAGTTGTTCAAGGTTTTTTTGGCACGGATAAGAAGAAATAATTTTTTTATTTTCATCGATTACACAATTATGAACAACGCCCCCGGCAATTGCAATATCAGGGTTTTTCGACATTATCTCGATAGTTTTTTCAATGTCTTCTTCGGTTATTTGAGCGTCAACATTTAAAATTAAAGCAAAATCATTTGTGGTTTGTAAAAGTCCGATATTATTGGCTCGACCAAATCCGATATTTTTACTATTTTTTATAATTTTTACTGCTGGAAAATTATTGGCAACGATTTCAAGAGTTTTATCCGAACTGTTATTATCAATAACAAAAACCTCATTTTTTTCAAGCGAAATACTTGTTAAACAATTATTGATTATGGCATCGCTATTGTAGGTTACGATGATGATTGTGAGTTTATTTTTTTCTGACATTTACAAATTTTGAAAAATTTTAAATAAAATAATTATCGATGATATTATTTGATTGAATTTATTTATCAAAATTAAAAAATGAATTTGAATTTTGTGCACCAAAATCCCTTTATTTGTTGATTTAGATCTAATTAAAAAAATATTAGAAGAAAAAGGTACCAGGTTACTTTTAATTTCTAGGGGAGAGATTTAGCCCAAGAGAGAGTAGCCTGGAACTTTTTTTATTATGTGAAATAAAAAATTCATAAGTAAGGCGATTAACAATTAGTTGATAAAATTTTATTATTTACTTTCATTTTCATCTACCTCTAATGCTTGCAAAAAAGGCGCTAATGGGGCTAAAACAGTTTGCCTTTAAGCTTGCACTCGGATTTTTACTTTGATCAACACTTTGATCAATTAGTTGCTGAAATGACTGAAATTTATTAAAGAAGTCTGATACTTGTCCTTCTTTGCCATTTATTTTATTTTTATTGAAAGAAACCCTAATCTCATATTTTTGAGTTTTATCATTTTTATGTATGAGAGCATTGTCTTCGGGATTTTTAAATTGAGTGGCAAAACCTAGTTTTTCGCTTATAAACTTTTGAACATTCTTCAATTCCTCAGGCGTAATATCTTTTTCAATGGGAAGCTCTTTTTCTACTTTTGCATAGGCTACAATTTTATCTGCCTTAACTTCGTCACGGATTAAGAGTTCATTGTATAAAGATTTCCAGCCGGGCGGAAATTTTCCCTCTTTACTTTGCATTTCTATATAATCTTTTATAGTTACTGCAGTGCTAATCCACGCTCTGGGATTTTGTAAATCGCGGAAGGTTGCATCATGTAATTTAGATGTCTCTGGAACATCAATAGCTACCCAATCTCTATTGTGGGATGTTGGACCATCGGAATAGGAGAAAAAAATATTTTCTTCGCGATTTGCAGGATGGTTGGGTTTATAGAAAGTATTAGAATTATTTCCATTCTTTTCTAAATCTAAATTATATTCTCTAACCATTTTAAGTCTGGTGGGGTCGAACCGTAATGCATTTTCTGTTTCTCTGTGGAATGCTAGCATTCTTTCCCAAGGAGTTGGCGTGAAATGAAGTTTACCTTCTTCCTGTAATAATCGTTTTGATTTTAAGCCTTCCTTTAAAAAAACATCAACAGAAGCCCCAGCTTCAAATCCATCTGGGTGCTCTATCTTATGATAAACTAGCGCCATAAATTTAAATATAAAAATCTTATTAAAAAAACCTTAATGGATTTACACACTTTTAGAAATTAAAAATCAGCTTTTGACCTTGGGCTGAAAACGGCCATGGCGTTTATAAAATTTTACCAAAACTTTATGTAAATCTTATTATTTATTATTTATTATTTATTATTAAACATACTTTCTTTTTTAGTCAAACTTTTGTTATAAAATTCTCAATTTAAAAATTAAAATGTTATTATTTGATTGAATTTATTTATCAAAATTAAAAAATGAATTTGAATTTTATGCACCAAAATCCCTTTATTTGTTAGCTTTTGATCTAATTAAAAAATATTAGAGATTTAATTTAATTAGGATTGATGAAGAGAAGGTAACCTGGAACTTTTTTTTCTCCGATTTTTTATTTATTACAAAAAATCAATCCATCGAATCCCCTCTCCCCACTTGTTTAGGAGAGGGTTAGGGTGAGGGGGTTAAAAAACTATATTTTAAAACACACTGGCAACGCTTTCGGTCTTATCGCTCCCCCCTTGAGGGGGAGCAGGGTAAAATGTTTTAACGGTAGTTAAAACTATTAGCCGTGGGGGGGGTTGGAAAAGATACGGCGACAACAAATTATCGATTATATCGAATTTTATAATAAAAAAAATTCAAAAAAGTCAATTGACACCAATTGACCTAAAATTTTTTAACTATAGCATATTCTTATAATTACTATTATCGTAATTTTTCTCCTATGGCAAAATTTATCGCAAGCTGAGAGATTAAAAAATCTGAATGAGATTGCGATTTCGCAAATAAAGTCACTGTTGAATTTTGGTCAGCTAAAGAAATTAAATTAATTATCCACAATATGATTAACGAAAAAAAAGAGCAGTTAAAGAAATACCTTGGCTTGAAAGAGCCAGGAGAAAATATTCCAGTAAATTCGATAGTTAGACAGATATGTCAGATGCTTGATAATGATTTTATTTTTTGCACCTTTAATGAATCTGCTAAATCGATGCAAAAAAGAAATGACTACAATGATTTGTTTTCATCAAACCCATATTTGCGCAAAATTTTAACCAACCACTATTTTTTAGATCAAAGCCTTTATATCAGGAGACTTACTGATGAAAAAATTAGGAAATATAAATCTGCCTCGCTGATGCATTTTCTTGAAGATGCCAAAGGTTTAGGTGTGGATGATGCTGAGATTGAGAATCTTAAAAAAGAACTAAAATCAGCTGAAATAAAAAAATTAAGAGATTTTGTAGATCAACATGTTGCTCATGCAGATTTAGATTCACAACAATTTGTGATTAGCATCCTAGAAATCAAGAAATGTCACGAGTCAATTATAGAAGTTTTTAAGAAAATTAGTCTGAAATTCTTTGATATAAATATGTCTTCTTTTTGCAAAACCTCACTAAAAAAAGAACAAATACTAAAAAATTCAAATAAAACATTTTTGGCGCAATAAATCATTTTGGTAAAATTTTCTATACTGCAACAATCCTCTTTTTTCTTTCTACATCCATAAGTTCACGAGCTTGATCTTGCATAAAATCGACTACCATTAAGTCGATTAATTTATTTGCTCGTTCAAATTGTCCAGATTTGGAAAGTAAGTTGGAAATTGAGTGTAGAATTGCGCTATTACTAAACTCGTCACTTACTTCTTGAGCAGTTGCAAGACAAGTTTGAATATAACTTTCTAATTTTTCTTTGCCGCTATCGGAAATTTCTTTAACGTTGCTATTAATATCTTCGATAAAATTTTCTGCGTAACGACATTTAAATTGCACTAATTGCACTTTTTTAAGCGCCTCATTGTCTTCTTCGGAACTAGTTGCGGTTGGTGGATTATTTACAATCATTTCTAAAACTTTTTGAACTTTGCCAAAAGTGATTTTTTTATGCCAAAATTTGGCTAATGTTCCCAGAAAAATAAGAGCAAATACTGCTATGATGATGCCGCCAGCTATTTCTAACATTTTTTATTTTTAAATAGATTAAGTAAGAGCGAGAAATTTTATTCGAATTGATTCGAGAAAGCAACTTGCAAACATCTTAATAGAAAAAATGCGATCTTCAATATTTTTCTAGGCTCATTCTTCGCCAAGAAAAATTATTGCTCCTGTGATTCGCAAATCCTATAAGCGAATTTGCTCACCCTTGCGGGCGCTATCGTTCGCTTCGCTCACTTTCGCTTGAAATCTTCAAGATTTTCGAACTCACACTTTCCACCAATGCGGACAGGGTGAGATGGCGTTCATAAATTTTTTTACAAAAAATTTATTCTCTTGCAATTTTTAAGATTTTTCTAAGCGAAACTTTGGTTTCGCTAAGAAAAATTACAAAAATTGTCGAAACTCACGAACCGTGAGTAACGAACTCACACTTTCCACCAATAAAAAAGGCTCCCCGAAGGGAGCCTTTTTTATTGGCGGACAGGGTGAGATTCGAACTCACGGTACATTGCTGCACGGCAGTTTTCAAGACTGCTGCCTTAAACCGCTCGGCCACCTGTCCATAATGATATATTAACTTAAATAACCTAAGTTCAAATCGCTTTTCTCGCTTACGCTCGAAGACGATTTTCACCTCTGGGATTGCGTCGCTTTTTTTAAAAGCTCCTGATCCCGCTTTTTTCTAAAACTGCTTTCGCAGTTTTTTAACAAAAAAAGCCTCGGCCACCTGTCCATATGTGGAATTTAATTTATTTCGACTAGAGTTAGCCTGAATTCAAACCGTATTTTTGGAAAAAATCTTCAATAAAGATAATTTTTTAAAATTATTTCGCAAGGTGAAATTTATAAAAATATTTATCGATAAAATAAAAATGTTTTTTAAAATTTGAATAAAAAATACTACTTAATTTTTTTGCAATTATGGAGAACTAAACACGGATTATCAATTAATAATCGAGCGCCAAAATACAAAGTTATTATTACGCCGTCAGCTAAAGCTGTAATTGGTGTAAGTGCTATTTTTGTGGCTGTGTCGACTAAATCATCATCTACTTCAACTTTAATTTTAAACTCTTTATTTGATGTCAAAGTTGTGTCATAATTTTCATTTGATTTTGGAGCGTATCGAACACCCGAGACGATAATTTTTTTCTTTAAAATAGCTTGATTAGATTCGGAATTTTCGAATCCGAGCGTTTGCAGAAAAGATTTTTCTTGCTCATCTAAGGCATTATCTAGATTTTTTTCAACTTTAGTTTTTAAAGTTATCGAGCCAATTATTTTATTATTATCAGTTACTCGAATACTGTATTTTTCTATCTCTAATTTTGAATTATTATCCCAATCTAAAAGCTTGGTTAAGACTAGAGAATCGTCGTTAAAAATATAATGATATTTCTTGCTCAAAATAAAAATCTTTTTTCCATCTTTGGTATGCAAAATATCTTTAAATTTATCAATGTAGGAATTTTTTTTCCAAAGCATTGATGTGCATGAGCTAAGATTGGTAATAATTAAAATAAAGATTAAAATGCTTTTGATAGTTGACATAAAATAAGATTTTTATAAGCAATTAATAACTATCATTATATCCTAACCGCGAGATTTTGGGATTTTAAATATTCTTTTGCTTCTTGAACGGAATGAGTTTTGAAGTGAAAAATTGATGCTGCTAAAACTGCCGAGGCTCCAGATTTCAAGCCTTGCGCCAGATGTTCTAAAGTGCCAACTCCTCCCGAAGCAATTAAGGGAATATTGGTTACTGAAGATATTTTTTGTAGTAAATCTAAATCATATCCCGATTTAGTGCCGTCTCGATCCATCGAGGTTAATAAAATTTCTCCCGCGCCTAATTTTTGAGCTTCGATTGCCCAATTTATGGCGTCAAGACCAGTTGCTTTCGAGCCACCGCGTGTAAAAACTTCATAATTTCCTGATGAATTTTTTTTAACATCGATTGCGACGACAACGCATTGCGCTCCGAATTTTTTGGAGGCATCTCTGATTAATTGTGGATTTTCGATCGCCGAAGAATTAATTGAAATCTTGTCGGCTCCACATTTTAAAAGCATCGAGAAATCTTCGATTTTACTAACTCCGCCACCTACCGTAAATGGAATAAAACATTTTTCAGCAACTTTTTTAACCATTTCAAACATTGTTGAACGATTTTCTTTTGAGGCGTTGATGTCAAGAAAGCAAAGCTCGTCGGCTCCGGCTTGATAATAAAATTGTGCTTGGGAAACGGGGTCGCCGGCATCGGTAAGATTTTCAAAATTAACGCCTTTTACAACTCGTCCATCTTTAACATCGAGGCATGGAATTATTCGATATTTCAACATTATATCATCCTATTTAAAACATCATTTCCCGGTTTGTCAAAAAAGCGATGACGAATTACCGCTAAAATATGAATAACGAGAAACCCTAGAAGCGAGAAGGCGGAAAGCTCATGAGCTTCGGTAAAAAAACCAGCGATTTGGAAGTTTGCCTCAAAAATACTTGGTATTTCGATGGCAAAAAGTTTAACGGGATAGCCAGCGAAACTTGACATTAAATAGCCCGAAAGTGGCGTGGTAACCATTAAAAAATATAAAGCGAAATGACCAAATTTTGCCAGTTTTTTTTCGAGAGCTGAAATAGCAAATGGCGGAGGAGGAGTGCGGGTTAAGAGGCGATTTATAATTCGTAAAAAAACCAAAATCAAAACTACCATACCTAATGATTTATGAAGATTATAAACTTCGAGACGATTTGACGATTCATTGTCAATAAAATCGGTCATATAAATTCCAAGACCAAGCAAAAAAATTATTAAAATCGACATAACCCAGTGGAGAATTCTGGAAGTTAAAGCGTATTTCATGATTTTTGGGTTTAAGTTCATATTGTTCTTTTTTGTTCTACAATTTCATAACATTCAATAGTGTCTTTCTCTTTAATATCTTCAAAATTTTCAAAAGCGATACCGCATTCGAAGCCATTTTTAACTTCTTTAGCATCTTCTTTGAAGCGTTTTAAGGTTTTTAGTATGCCGTCGTGAATGACGATACTGTCACGCACCAAGCGCGCTTTGCCATTTCTCTTAATCACGCCACCAGTTACAAAACAGCCAGCAATTTTACCAACATTAGTAATTTTGAAAATTTGACGAACTTCGGCTTTACCAAGATATTCTTCGCTTTTAAGTGGAGTTAGTAATCCAGAAAGTAAAAGTTTTAAATCATCAACCAAATTATAAATAATTGAATAATAACGAAGCTCGGTGCCTTTTAAATCGGCAAGCTCTTTGGCAGAGGCGTTTGCGCGCACATTGAAGCCGATAATTATTGCACCGGAAGCGGCGGCAAGACTAACATCGCTTTCGCTAATTCCGCCAGTTGCCGAGTGAATAATTTTGATGGCAACTTCGTCGGTACTAAGTTTGGAAATCGTTCCGGCGATAGCTTCAACCGAACCATGAACATCACCTTTAATGATAATGTTTAAATATTTTAATTTACCTTTGCCCGATTCTTTGAAGATATCGGAAATTGATTTGGCAGAATTTCTTAAAGCTTTAACTTCTTTTTCTTTGCGTAAGCGATAAGCAATAATTTCACGAGCTTGGCGCTCTTCGCTGACTTCAACAAATGTATCGCCAGCATTTGGAGCGCTATCGAGACCAAGAATTTCAACTGGAACCGATGGTGTGGCGGTTTTTAAATGTTTGCCATTATCGTCATTCATTTTACGAACTTTACCGTAAGAAGTGCCAACTACAACTAGATCGCCGACATCGAGAGTGCCTTTTTGTACTAACATTGTGGCAACAACTCCGCGAGCTGGATCAACTCGTGATTCAATAACCACGCCACTTGATTTACCTTGATATGGAGCTTTTAGTTCAAGAAATTCGGCTTGAAGTAAAATAGCTTCTTCGAGTTTATCAAGATTGGTTTTAGCTTTGGCAGAAACTGAAATAAACATCACATCGCCACCTAAATCTTCGGAAATAAGTTGATGACTTAAAAGTTCGTTTTTAACAACTTGAGGATTTGCCCCCGGTTTATCGATTTTATTGACGGCAACGATGATTGGAACATTCGCTGCTTTGGCATGATTGATTGCTTCGATGGTTTGTTCTTTAACGCCATCATCCGCCGCAACAACTAAAACTACGATGTCGGTAACATTGGCACCGCGCGAACGCATTTCAGTGAAAGCTTCGTGACCGGGAGTGTCAAGAAATGTTATAAATTTATGACTTTTGGTTTGAATTCTTGAAGCACCAATATGTTGCGTGATTCCACCATGTTCACCTGAGGCGACATCGGTTTGACGCAATGCATCAAGTAACGAAGTTTTGCCGTGGTCGACATGTCCCATGATTGTGACAATTGGAGCGCGTGGCAAAAGTTCAAAATCTTCACCTTCGAGATTATCTAAAACATTTTCAACATCAGAGTGTGAAACTCTTTTGCTAGTATGACCAAATTCATTAACGATGATCTCGGCAGTTTCGGCGTCAATGGCCTGATTGCTTGTAACCACCATGCCCATGGTGAATAATTTTTTTACAACATCTCCAGCTTTTTCGGACATTCTTTCGGCAAGATCAGAAACGGTGATTAGCTCGGGTAAATTAACTTCGCGATTAATTTTTCTATATTCTTTTGGCTCTTCTTTTATGTGATGTTTGTGTTTTCTGCGACGCGAAAAACTAGAATCATCATCAGAATCATCAGAGCTTATAATGTAAGTAAGTTTGCGCGAGTTAAATTTTTGATCTTTTGGGGCATCTTTTATGTTAGGTTTTTTGCGCGCCTCTTCATCTTGAAAGGTTTTTTGTTGTGGAGTTTGATTTTGATAAACGGGTTTTTTAAATTTTTTCTTTTCGTTTTCTAAACGCTCTTTTTCAACTTGCTCTTTTTTGCGTTTGTCTTCGAGAAGTTTTTCACGATCTTCTTTTTGTTTATTAGCAATTTGAAGACTTAGTTTGATTTTGTTACGAACATCGAAGCCGTCAAGTTTTGTATCAGAAACATTCATTGAGGAATTAACTTTTTTCTCTTCAACAATTACAGTTTCGATCTCTTCAACTTTTTCAATTTCAACAATCTCTTCTTTAGATTCATCTAATTTTTCTTGGGCTTGAACTTCATTTTGGCGATTTTCTTTATTGATTTTACTTAAAATTTCATGGGTTTTTATGTCATTTCCAGAGAATTTTGAAGAATCTTTTGAGATAGCCTTCATTCTGGCTTCAAGCTCGTTTCTATTTAGATCTTTGGACATTAAGTTCGCAGAATCTTTTTGAGAAGTTTTGCGACCTTTTATAGTAACTTGAACCGAATTAGAAGATTTTTTATCGTTAGAGTTATTTGGTGTGATGGTTGAATTGTTAATAACCGATGGCGATAATTTTAAGGTAAGCTTTGAGCGGATTGGGTTATTATTATTTTTATCGGTCATTATTAAAAAATTAAATTTTAGTTAGTAAAAAAACTCATAAAATTATGAGTTTTTTTGTAAATATTCTTCTGCGCGACGCTTAATTTCTTTGGCAATATCTTCGTCGAAACCTTGAATCGAAGCAATATCAGAGATATCGGTTTCCGCAAGAGATTCAACGCTTAAGAAGCCTTCAGATGCGAGTAGGCTAGCGATCATATCTTCAACATCAAGCGCTTCGATAAATAATTTAGAAGCTTGATTAAATTCTGCTGATCTGCGTGCTGATTCTTGGTCGTCGGTCATAACATCAATTTTATAGCCAACTAATTTTGAAGCTAATTTAACATTTTGTCCACCGCGTCCAATCGCAAGACTGAGTTGATCTTCGGCAACTACAACTTCGATTAAATTATTTTCTTCATCGACTACGACCTTGCTAACTTTTGCAGGTGTTAAAGAGCTAATTACAAGTTCGGCAATGTTTGAAGACCATTTGATAATATCGATTTTTTCACCGCGCAATTCAGAACTAACCGCTTGGACTCTGCTTCCACGAATACCAATGAAAGAGCCAATGATGTCGATATCGTCACGACGAGAGTAAATAGCGATTTTAGCGCGAGATCCAGCGTCGCGGGCGACGGCTTTGACTTCGATATTGCCATCGTTTAATTCAGGAACTTCTTGTTCAAAAAGTTTAACTAAAAATTGTGGATGAGTTCTTGATAAAAATATTTGCGCGCCAAATGGTTCTTTGCGAACATCTTCAATATAGCAACGAATGCGATCGCCGACACGGAAATTTTCGCGAGCGATTAAACCGCTTTCGTGAATAACGGCTTCGAATCCATCAACATCCATAACGATATTTTTCAAGCCAACTTTTTTAACAGAAGCGCTTACAACATCGCCAATGCGATCTTTAAATTCGTTATATTCTTTATTTTTTTCAGCTTCTTTAACTTTACGAATTATTTCATTTCTAGCAACTTGGGCAACTACTCGGTTGAGATCAATCGGAGGAAGTTCTTGCGAAACATAATCACCAATTTGAGCTTCAGCATTATCTTTTTTGGCAAGTTTAATGGTGATTTTGCTTCTTACATCGAAATCTTCAACATCGTTATCAACGATTTGTAGCTTGTTATAAAGCTTGATTTGGCCAGATTTTTTGTCAATTCGGCATTCAATATCAAGATGGCTACCATATTTTTTCTTGGCCGCGAGTTTAATACCTTCTTCCATGGCTTCAACAACCTCTTGAAGAGTTATACCTTTTTCGTGCGCAATATTTTCAGCAACTAACAATATTTCTTTGTTGCCCATGATAGTTAAATTACTTGCCATACTTATTCGTTAATTAAATTAAAATTGTTATTGATTTAAAATGAAACTTTAAGCCTATATGAGATGAGACTTTCTTATATTAAAAACCCTGAAATTTAAATCAACAACTTTAACAACTTTAAATCAATCTTTTGATTTTGCATTGACACAAGTTGAGAAAATTAAAATTTCCACTCTGTTCTTACATAGTGGCAGGTGTAGCCATCGGGATTATTTTTAAGATAATTTTGATGATAATTCTCAGCTTTATAAAATTTAGTTGCAGGAGATATTTTGGTTTGAATTTTCGATTTATAAATCTTTAATTCTTCGGCTTGTTTTATAACAGTTTCAGCTTTTTGTTTTTGCTTGTCGTTAAAATAAAAAATCGCCGAACGATATTGAGTTCCAACATCGTTTTGTTGTTGATTAAGTTGAGTTGGATCGTGAATTGCGAAGAAAAATTTTAATATTTTTTCGAGAGAAGTTTTAGAATTATCAAAAGTAATTTTCACCGATTCAGCATGTCCTGTTAAACCCGTCGAAACCGTTTGGTAGGTTGGATTTTCACTCAATCCTCCCGAATATCCAACTTCAGTTTCAACGACGCCGTCAAATTTTTGAAATAAATCTTCGACGCCCCAGAAACAACCTCCGGCGAGAATTATATTTTCTAAATTTGAGGAATTTTTGGCAAAATTTTCGGAAGAAAAAAACATAAAAAATATTAAAAAGAATTTATAATTGGAAATTTTATTTTTCATCAATTTGCTTTTTTAATTTTTTAATTTGATGATTTTGTTTAATGTTGCGAAGTGCTGATTTTATCATATTGCTTGAATAAATTATTATTGCAGTAATTAAACCCAATAAATAAGAAATAAGAATCAGAAAAAATATACGAGTTTGAATTTTTTCAAAAGGTAATGGATCGAAAGTTACTTCAACAATTTCACGATTATTAATCATAAAAACAATCACCAAAATTAAAATTAAAGAAACAATAACTCCTTTAATTGATTTTAAAATATTTTTTAAGAATTTCATAAATTAACAATTTTGTAATAAAATTTTTTCAAGCTCTGAGTCGAACTCCGCCTTGGTTTTGAACCATGCTTCAAAACCGACTAACGCTTGCTCAATTAACATGCCAATGCCGGTAATTATTTTTAAATCAAGTTCCGTAGCTTGTTTTAAGAGGTCGGTAATTAATGGTTTATAAACAATGTCGTAAACCACGGTATTTTTTTTAGCATTAGAAATATCAATATCAAGTTTCGGTTGATTTATCATTCCTAGTGAAGTGGTGTTAATTATTAAATCAATCTCACTTAAAAAATCAAATTTTCTTTTTAATTCTACAAATTCAAGTTCAACCGAGTTTTCTTGGGAAAAGTTTTTAAAA
>Ga0209596_1003463_pt1 | contig 12418 bp, 7 predicted proteins | sample M_130807_MF_Meta_FD_187314 | JGI IMG/M metagenome (GOLD analysis project Ga0209596, IMG submission 187314) | Freshwater microbial communities from Lake Montjoie, Canada to study carbon cycling - M_130807_MF_MetaG (SPAdes) (version 2) | ecosystem: Environmental > Aquatic > Freshwater > Lake... | reverse complement strand
CGCACCGGATTCCCGGTCATCACCATCGTGCTGCTGGCGGCGTTTATGCTCGTGGCTTACTTCGCGTGGAAGTCGCTTTGGCAGGGCTAGGGCTTTGTCAGTCGTGGTTTGATGGTGTCTGAAAGTGCTCAGTTCTCAGTTCTCAGTTCTCAGACAAGGCGCGCGTTTTTTCTGAGAACTGAGAACTGAGCACTGAGCACTGCGTCCAACAGCCATCAATCCACGGCTGACAGACCGCTAGAGCTATTCAAGAAAGTGTGTGGTCGCATCCGTCGCATCCGTCGCAATCATGCACGGAGCCGGGACGCCCCAACTCCTTGCGGAACTCGGCCGCGCGGCTACGAGATTACTTCAATGGCTCCAAATGCGGAGATGGGATCCATCCAAACTGAGCCATCACCCAACTATGCCGCGGGCTGCAATGCGGCGAGCAGGTCGTCGAGTGAGACGGTGGCGATGGCGGAGGCCTTGTCGCTCATGGCGAAGGGCAGGATAAGGTCGCGTCCGTGGAGCATGGAGCCGCAGCTATAGACGACGTTCGGGACATAGCCTTCGCGCTCGTTGCCCTCGGGGGAGAGGAGCGGTGCGCGCAGACGTCCGATGACCTTGGTGGGATCATCGAGATCGAGCAGTGCGGCGCCGATGCAATATTTTCGCATCGGCCCGACGCCGTGGGTGATGACGAGCCAGCCGGCCTCGGTCTCGATGGGCGAGCCGCAGTTGCCGATTTTTACGGACTCCCACATTTCGGCGGGGCGCAGGATCACCTGCGGATTACTCCAGTGGTGCAGGCTGTCGGAGAACATGAGCAGGAGGTTTTCATCGTCCTGCCGCGAGAGCATCGCATAGCGGCCGCCGATGCGGCGGGGGAAGAGCGCCATGCCTTTGTTTTGCACGGCGCTGCCATTGAGCGTGAGCACGCGGAAGTGGAGGAAGTCCTGCGTCTCGATGAATTGCGGGAGGATGGCGCGGCCATTGTAGGCGGTGTAGGTCGCGCAATAGAGGACCGAGCCGTCGTCGTCGGTGAAGCGGACGAAGCGCGCGTCTTCGATGCCGTTGCTCTCATTCGGCGAGACGGGAAAAATGATGCGCTCGCTCATTGCGAGCTTGGAGGAAAAGTTCAGCTCGTAGTTCGAGTCCGCGAGCCAGCGGAAGCTCTCGAGGGCGCGGCGCAGATCGCGGGTGACGGGCTTCGTCTCGCGGCGCACGCGGGCCATGCTTTCATCGAGCTGCAGGAGGGTGAAATTTTCCGCGAGCGATTCCATCACGGCGGCGGCATGACCGCCGCCGAAGCCCATCTCGTTGAGTTTCGTGATGAACGATTTTTTCCGGTACGTGGGATTCGGCACGACCTCCGGCGCGGCGACGAAACGCGAGGCGGGCTCAACGGCGATAGTGCCATCCGGCGCGATGACGCCGGTGCGGAACTCGATGGACGAGATGTGCCCTTCGCCCGTCGCGCGCAGGCTCATGATGAAGCGCATTCCGCCCGCGGGCGTGCCGTTTTGATCGGGATGGAGAACGATGGAGGGATTGAAAAGCGCGGCGGATTCCAACGCGTATTCACCGGAGAAAAGCGCGCCGATGAGAAGCTGGCGCACGCGGGAAAGCGGCGATTGCAATGTGAACTGAGGCCGCACCTTTTCGTAGTGAGCAAGGAGGAGCGATTCGATGTCGAAGTGCCGCGACGCAAACTCCGCGAGGATCGTCTGCAACTGCGCCTCCGCCTCCGCCTCGCTCAGCGCGAGGGCGCGCGCAAGGATGTCTGCGAGGATCTGCGCCTTTCCCGGGATGAACGGGCGGATGATCACACGCGCGCTCTCGGGTTGGAATGTCACGCTGTGGCGGCGGAGCCGGATGGTCTTCATGTGTGCAGGGGCTCGGCGACAGGGTGTGCCGCATAGTTCATTTCCGCGAGGGCGAGGTGGAAGGCCAGTGAGGATTCCGCGCCCTGGTTTTCGCTGATGCGCTCGGCGTGCAGGCCGTCGCTGCATCCGCCGGTGGTGGCATCGTAGAGAGGCACGCCGAGATCATTGCGGCCGAGGAACCACTCGAATGCGCGCTTCGCTTCGCGCGACCACATTGCGTCCTGCGTTGCACGGAATGCCTCGAGGCACGCGCTCACCATCGCCTGCGCCTCGACGGGCTGCTGGTCGAAGTCCGCGCGCGCGCCGTCGCGCTGGTAGAAGCCGTTGCTCCCGATGGGACGGAAATTTCCCGCCTGCGTCTTCTGGATCGAGGCGAGCCAGCGGAGAGACTTCAGCCCGATCTCAAGCGCCTCGGGATCCGGCATCCACTGGCCGCTGAGAATGAGCGCCTGGCAGATGCGCGCATTGTCGTAAGTCGCGCCCGGCTCGAACCACGGCCACTTCTCGGTGGCGCAGCTTTTCCACAGCCGCACAAGTTCCCCGGTGAGCAGTTCGCGCGCGGCGAGGACGGCGGGCGTGACCGGGTAGCCGCGCAGATATTCGTGGACGCCGAGCAGCGTGAAGGCCCACGCGCGTGGCGAGGAAAATGTGCCGACGACGGCCAGCCCGCGCTCGAAGAGCTGCGCGCACAGGCGGCGATGCCCGGTGTTCCGCGAACGGCCCGCGCCCGATCCGACGGCCCAAAGCGCGCGCGCGTGGCTGTCCTGGCTGCCGGCCTGCTCCAGCCATTGCCGTCCGTGGCTCATGAAATTGCGGAAGTGGCCGGTCTCGTTGTTCAGCGCCGCAGCGAGAAATGCGAGGTAGCCGGTCGTGAGGCGGCTCAGGTTTTCGGTCGGAGGATCGCCGCCGATCTCATCGAGCAGATTGCACAGGATGAATGCGCGCGCATTGTCATCCGTGCAGTAGCCCTCGTGGAAATTCGGCACGTTGAAAATCGCGTGCTGGAAGATCCCCGTGCCGTCCGACATGCGGATGATGTGGTCCAGCCTCAGCGGCGGCAAATCATACGGCCGGCTCGCGAGCGTCCATCCGGCGAAGGCTGCGCGCGGCGCGCTCCGGCGATCCGCGCGCGCACGCTGGAAGGAATCGAGATAGCGTTGCGCCGCAGCCGGCCAGATCATCTCGCGGCCCATCACGTATGCCGCGTGGCGCGTCCGCTCCATGAGCACCGGGTCGTCGAGGAATTCGCAAACGGCCTCCGCGATTGCGGCCGGATTGCGGAACGGCACAAGCTTTCCGCGCCCGTCCGCGAGCAGTTCCTGCGCGTGCCAGTAAGGCGTGGAGACGACCGCCTTTCCCGCGCCGAAAACATACGCGAGCGTGCCGGAGGTGATCTGCTGTTCATTCAGATACGGCGTCACGTAGATGTCCGTCGCGCCGATGAATTCCTTCAGGTCATCGAGCGACACGAAGCGGTTGTAAAAAATGACGTGCTCCTTCACGCCGCGATCCTCGGCGAGCCGTTCGAGGCTCAGCCGGTAGCTCTCACCTTCGCGCGCGACGAGATGCGGATGCGTCGCGCCGAGCACGAGGTAAACGACATTCGGATGCCGCCGCACAATTTCCGGCAGCGCCTCGATGACATGCTCGATCCCCTTCCCCGGCCCGAGCAGTCCGAACGTGAGCAGCACCATGCGCCCCTCGACGCCAAACTGCGCCTTGTAGATGCCCGAATCGGCAAACGGAATGTCCGGGATGCCGTGCGGGATCACGTCCACCTTCGCATCCGGCACGCCGTAAATGTCGCGCAGCATCTCCGCGCCCTTGCGCGCCATCACCACCACGCGATCGCTGAGCCGCACCACTTCGTCCATCACCCTGCGTTGCGCGGGACTTGGCTCGCGCAGGACCGTGTGCAGCGTCGTCACAACCGGCATCCGCACTTCCTTCAGCAGCGCGAGCAGGTGGCTCCCCGCCGCACCCCCGAAGATGCCGAACTCGTGCTGCACGCACAGCACCTCCGCGTTGTTGAAGTTCAAAAAATCTGCCGCGCGCCGGTAAGAATCCAGGTCCTTCTCAAACACCTCGAACCGCACGCGCTGCGGATAGCGGTGGCCTTCCACGCGATCGTTCATCGCGCCTGCAAAACAATCCGCATCCGGTGCCGCGCCCGCCACCGACTCGCACAGATCCGTCGTGAACGTCGCGATCCCGCAACGTCGGGGATCATATCCACCGAGAAATGCGATTCGTTTCGGAGGCGCGGAGTCTATGACGAAGACCTTTCGATGCGCGCAACATCGCAGTTCCCGCGGCGGACACAACCTCTGTAATGTTTAAACTCAGCGTTTGACCGCGTGTGCGCCTTTTGTCGCGGCAGTGTTCGCGACGAAAATCACAATGGCTTCCCTTGCGGCACCACAGGCTTCGAAGTTTCACGCTCTATTTCCTCCACCGGAAAAGCAAACCGCCGCGCCCCTTTCGGAGCGCGGCGGCTGTGATTATTTTGCGGACAGGATTGTCCGCGTTACGAGCGGAGTCTTAGAACTCGCCGCCGCCGTGACCGTGGTCATGGCCGCCGCCTGCTGCGGGTGCCTTCTTCTCCTGCACTTCGGTGATGATGCACTCGGTGGTGAGCAGCAGGCCGCTGATTGAAGCGGCGTTCTGCAGCGCGCTGCGCGTGACCTTCGTGGGGTCAACGATGCCGGCTTTCATGAGGTCAACCCATTCGCCGGTGGCGATGTTCAGACCTTCGTTGCCCTTGCGACGCTTGCATTCGCTGACGATGAGCGCGCCTTCCATGCCCGCGTTGTCGGCGAGCGTGCGGAGCGGCTGCTCGATCGCGCGACGCACGATCTCGGCACCGATCTTCTCGTCACCTTCGAGCTTCAGGCCGTCGAGGGCCTTCTGCGCGCGGATGAGTGCGACACCGCCCCCGGGGACGATGCCTTCCTCGACGGCTGCGCGGGTCGCGTGCAGCGCGTCTTCGACGCGGGCCTTCTTTTCCTTCATCTCAGTCTCGGTGGCTGCACCGACATTGATGACGGCGACGCCGCCAGCGAGCTTGGCGAGACGCTCCTGGAGCTTTTCACGGTCGTAATCGCTGGTGGTCTCCTCGATCTGACGGCGAATCTGGCCCACGCGGCCCTGGATGTCGGACGGTTTGCCCGTGCCTTCCACGATCGTGGTGTTTTCCTTGTCGATGGTGATGCGCTTCGCCTTGCCGAGGTCTTCGAGCCCGAGGTTTTCGAGCTTGAGGCCGAGGTCTTCGGTGATGCAGCGACCACCGGTGAGGATGGCGATGTCTTCCATCATGGCCTTGCGGCGGTCACCGAAGCCGGGCGCCTTGACGGCGGCGACATTGATGGTGCCACGGAGCTTGTTCACGACGAGCGTCGCGAGGGCTTCGCCTTCGACGTCTTCGGAGATGATGAGGAGCGGCTTGCCGGTCTTCGCGACCTTTTCCAACACGGGGAGGATATCCTTCAGGTTGGTGATTTTCTTCTCGTGGATGAGAATGTAGGCGTTCTCGAGGTTCGCTTCCATCGTCTCGGCATTAGTCACGAAATAGGGCGAGATGTAGCCCTTGTCGAACTGCATGCCTTCGACGACGTCGAGCGTGGTCTCGATGCTCTTCGCTTCCTCGACGGTGATCGTGCCGTCCTTGCCCACCTTGTCCATCGCGTCGGCAATGATGTTGCCGATGGCGGTGTCCCAGTTGGCGGAGACAGTCGCGACCTGCGCGATTTCCGTGCGGTCCTTGACCTTCTTGGAGATCTTCGCGAGTTCCGCGACGATCGCCTCGACGGCCTTGCTGATGCCGCGCTGGAGCGACGTCGGCGTTGCGCCGGCCGTCACATTGCGCAGACCTTCGCGATAGATGCTCTCGGCGAGCACGGTCGCGGTCGTGGTGCCGTCGCCGGCGATGTCGCTGGTCTTGCTCGCGACTTCGCGAACGAGCTGCGCGCCCATGTTCTCATAGGGGCATTCGAGTTCGATTTCCTTCGCGACCGTGACACCGTCTTTGGTGATGGTCGGGGAGCCGAATTTCTTGTCGAGGATGACATTGCGTCCGGCTGGCCCGAGGGTTGCCTTGACTGCACGTGCGAGTTTCTCGACGCCGCGCAGGAGTGCCTGACGCGCCGTCTCGTCGAATTGGAGTTGTTTAGCTGCCATTGTAGTAGGTGTGTTGTGTTGTTGAGTTATGAGATGAAGCAGGAAGCCATGAAGTCAGGAAACTAAGTCAGAAAATCGGAAGACGCGGTTATTACTGCTTCTTCTTGGTTTCCTGGTTTCCTGCTTAATGAATCCTCCCGCAAGTCGGTTAGCCGATGATGCCGAGGATGTCGTCTTCGCGCATGATGAGATAGGTCTCACCGTCCACCTTGATCTCGGTGCCACCGTATTTGCTGACGAGCACCTTGTCGCCGGCCTTGACGGTGAACGGGATGATCTTCCCGTCATCGTCACGCTTGCCGGTGCCGAGGGCGACGACTTTGCCTTCCTGCGGTTTTTCCTTCGCGGTATCAGGAATGATGATGCCGCCTTTTTTGACTTCCGCTTCCTCGAGGTGCTGGACGAGGACGCGATCCCCGAGGGGACGAACGTTGACTTTTGCCATGGTGTTTGTGTTGTTGGTTTGTTGTTGCTTGTGGGTTTTTAACGAACCCAAGCCGGCATTGCGGCTTAGGTTCGGTAAAGTGTGATTCGCAAAAGTCGGCATCGCAAAAGCGAGACAGCCGATGGCGAGGGAAAGGTGGCGTTTCATAACTACTTAAAAGTCGTTCAAGAATCTGGGATTATTTAACGAGCTGGCATCCTGGATTCGATCCAATCACTCGTCGCACCAAGCATCCGCATTTCTTTCCGGATGATCGCACGAGGAATATTGTTATCGATCATGTGGCGCATAATAGTTTCAAATCCATCTGTATCGGAACGCGGACTTATAGGCCCTGTCGGACCTGTTGGACCGCTCGGAGCTGACGACCCAAGCGGGGCATCATCCGCCAATCCTCGTGCTTCAATTCTGGCAACACGCGACGTAAGTGAACGAGTGTTCGATAATATCTCTGCGAGAATATCCTCTTCGGGCCGTGGTTTGGCAGGTTCTTCAGGCTTGCTAGTTTTTAGCGCATTTGCAAACCCCTGCTCGAATTGCGGCCAATATGTTGTGAAAATTTGTTGGAGTATCCGATGGTCAAGCGCGTTTGCGCCAAGCGAATTATTCAATGTCTCAATCAAGCCAAACATGCTCTCCTTTATTGGAAAGGTGTGATTGAATTGGGCAAGTGGGTCCTCCAAGTCTTTTGGTGTCAGGTCGACCAAGAATGTGCAAACCCGGCTTGATGTGAGTCCTTTTGCCAGCGCCCCAGCTTCAAATAATATCCACGGCCTATTCTTGTTTTCGTGAGTCAGACAAACAATCCCAACAGAAGTCTCCTTGAGTTGGTCGCTGATTTCGCCGAACCAAATGCTTCCTCGATCCAAATCTCGCGTGGAAATCCATGGGCGGGTCGCTTGGAGCACGCAACGAATCCAATCACGGAGAAGCTCCGCGACCGCTTTGCTGCGTAAACCAGACCAGCTTAGGAATACTTTCATCGCTTGTCGGACCAGTAGAACAGTTACTTCTTCTTGTTCTCGTCCACGACTTCGAACTCCGCGTCCACGACGTCGCCGTCTTTCTTCGGCGCTTCGGCGGCACCCGCCTGGCTCGCGCCTTCGGGCTGCGCTCCGGCTCCGGATGCGGCGGCGTTCTTGTAGAGTTCCTCGCTGGCCGCTTGGAATTTGTTTTGCAGGTCCGTGTAAGCCGCCTTGATGGCGTCGGTGTCATTGCCCTTCAGCGTCTCGCGGACGCTGGCAATCTTCGTCTCGATCTCGGCCTTCACATTGCCGGGGATTTTCTCGCCAAGTTCCTTGAGCTGCTTCTCGCACTGGTAGGCGAGGTTGTCGGCATTGTTGCGGACTTCGGCGGATTCCTTGACCTTCTTGTCCTCCTCGGCGTGGGCTTCGGCGTCGCGCTGCATTTTCTCGACCTCGTCCTTCGAGAGGCCGCTGCTGCCGGTGATGGAAATCTTCTGCTCCTTGCCCGTGCCGAGATCCTTCGCGGAGACGTGCAGGATGCCGTTCGCATCAATGTCGAACGTGACTTCGATCTGCGGCGTGCCACGGGGCGCTGGCGGGATGCCATCGAGGTGGAAAGTGCCGAGCTTCTTGTTGTCCTTCGACATCGGGCGCTCGCCCTGGAGCACGACGATTTCGACGCCGGGCTGGCTGTCACTGTAGGTCGAGAAGGTCTGCGATTTGCGCGTGGGAATGGTCGTGTTGCGCGCAATCATCGAGGTGGCCACGCCGCCTGCGGTCTCGATGGCGAGCGTGAGCGGCGCGACGTCGAGCAGGAGCACGTCCTTCACATCACCCTTCAGCACGCCGCCCTGGATGGCCGCGCCGATGGCGACGACTTCGTCCGGGTTCACGCCCTTGTGCGGCTCCTTGCCGATGATGGCGCGGGCGGTCTCGACGACCTTCGGCATGCGAGTCATGCCGCCGACGAGCACGAGCTCGTTGATTTCATTTTGCGTAAGCCCTGCGTCCTTCATGCAGGCGCGGGTCGGTGCGAGCGTGCGCTGGAAGAGGCTATCCGTGAGCTGTTCCAGCTTCGAGCGCGTGAGCTTCTTCTGGATGTGCTTCGGCCCGCTCTGGTCGGCCGTGATGAACGGCAGGTTGATTTCGTATTCCTGCGTGGATGAAAGGGCGATCTTAGCCTTCTCGCATTCTTCCTTGATACGCTGGATGGCGTCGGGCTGCTTAGTCAGGTCGAGGCCGCTGTCCGCCTTGAACTCGGCGAGCACCCAATCCATGAGCGCGTGATCCCAGTCGTCGCCGCCGAGGTGCGTGTCACCGTTCGTGGCCTTCACCTCGAAGACGCCGTCGCCGATTTCGAGCACCGAAATATCAAACGTGCCGCCGCCCAAGTCATAGACTGCGATCTTCTCGTCCTTCTTCTTGTCGAGGCCGTAAGCAAGCGAAGCCGCGGTCGGCTCGTTGATGATGCGAAGCACTTCGAGGCCCGCGATCTTACCAGCGTCTTTAGTGGCCTGGCGCTGCGAGTCATTGAAGTAAGCCGGCACGGTGACGACCGCCTGCGTGATGGTCTCGCCGAGCTTGGCTTCCGCATCAGACTTCAGCTTAGCCAAAATCATCGCGCTGATTTCCGGCGGGGAGAATGTCTTAGTCTCGCCGTTCACGACGACTTGGATGTGCGCGTCGCCGTTCGCGGCCTTCACGACCTTGTAAGGCACGCGCTTCAGTTCGTCCTGCACTTCGTCAAACTTGCGTCCCATGAAACGCTTCACGGAGAAAATCGTGTTGGTCGCATTCGTGACCGCCTGCCGCTTCGCAGCCTGCCCGATGACCCGCTCGCCGGTCTTGGTGAATGCAACGATGGAAGGCGTGGTGCGCGCGCCTTCGGAGTTTTCGAGCACGATGGGCTCGCCGCCTTCCATGACGGACATGCAGGAGTTCGTGGTGCCGAGGTCAATGCCGAGGATTTTTGCCATAAAATTGGTGGAGTTTGGTTGAGTGGCTTGCCCGCGGTGAGCGGGTTGGAAATAGGTCGTCCGCCTATGTGCAAGGCACGCGCCACCGTGCCAGAATATCGTCAAGGTGCTTTGTTTGTGATAGTTCCGTATTTCGATCGCCGCCTAAAACGCTGTGCATGGCACTATTTTTGGCGCGCTTGGCACACATGAGGTGCGCCGCGATGTCGCACTTCGGGACCGCTTCCGAAGGTTCAGGGAAATTTCCGTTAAAAGTGTAGTCATGACAGAGCAAGCCCAGTGGGCCGGGTAGAATACCCGGCCCGACGGGTTGGAAACCCGCCCTACCCCGAGGCATCCAGCGCCTCGCTGAATACAAGTTTGGATCGGCTACAGTTTAAGCGAAAACGGTCCAGCCTGATTCAGACGAATGAACCGGATGAGGGTCACGCAAAGAGGCGACGACGTAGAGATTCGGAACAGTTTGACCGCCCACCCGCCCGGATGAACTGCCCCCGGTGCGAAAATGCTCTTTCCTTTGCGCCTTTGCGCCTTCGCGTGATCCTCCTCCGCCGTTTTCTCGGAAGCATCGTTGCAAAAGATCGCGCGCGTGTTTTCCTCGCGGCCCAAAATGGCTGCCTTCCGACTTTTCGATTTGAATCCCGAGCAGGAACGCGCAGTGCGGACCACCGAGGGCCCGCTGCTGATCCTCGCCGGCGCGGGCAGCGGCAAGACGCGCGTGATCACCGCGCGCGCCGCATTCCTCATCTCGCGCGGCACCGCGCCGGAGAACATCCTCGCGGTCACTTTCACGAACAAGGCCGCGAAGGAAATGCGCGAGCGCCTCGCGACGATGATCGATCCCGATCAGGCGAAGAAGACGGTGATGTCCACCTTTCACGCGCTCTGCGTGCGCATCCTGCGGCAGGACATCGAGAAGCTCGGCTACAAGAAAAACTTCTCGATCTACGACGAGGGCGACACGACCGGGCTGATCAAGAAGGTCATCACGCGCACCGCCGCACGCGACGAGAAGCTGGATGCCGGCCTTGCGAAGAACATGATCAGCAAGGCGAAGAACACCGGCTGGCGCGAACCCGCGGACGACAAGACGCTCATCGGCGCGGTGTATGCGCGCTACAATCAGGAGCTGAAAAATCTGAACGCAGTGGACTTCGACGATTTGCTGCTGCTCACCGTGCGGCTGCTCGGCGAACACGGTGACGTGCGCGAGCGATGGCAGCGGAAGTTCCGCTACATCATGGTGGACGAATTCCAGGACACGAACCGGCTCCAGCTCGACCTCATCACGCTGCTCGCCGACGAGAAGCGCAACGTCGCGGTCGTGGGCGACGACGACCAGTCCATCTACGGCTGGCGCGGCGCGGAGGCTTCGAACATTTTGGAATTTGAGACGCACTTCCCGAATCCCGCGGTGATCAAGCTCGAGCAAAACTACCGCTCGACGAACTTCATCCTCGGCACCGCGAATTCGCTCATCAAAAACAACGCGCGACGCCGCGCGAAGAAGCTGTGGAGCGCGAAGGAGGGCGGCGAGAAGGTGCGCATCCTCGCGATGCCGGACGACCAGCAGGAGGCGGCGCTCATCGTCGGCGAGATTCACAGCCGCAAGATTACGGAGGGGCTGAAGTGGGAGGACTTCGCGATCCTTTTCCGCATGAATGCGCAGTCGCGACTTTTCGAGACGACATTCCGCGACCTGAAAATCCCCTACCGCGTCGTGGGCGGAAACAGCTTCTTCGACAGCCGGGAAATCAAGGACGTGCTCGCGTACGCCGCGTGCCTGATGAATGCGGACGACGACGTTTCGCTCCTGCGCATCGTGAACACGCCCGCGCGCGGCATCAGCGACGGCACGGTGGAAAAGGCGACAACCGCGAGCATCCATGCCCGCTGCTCGGTGTTCGCGATTATGCGCGACGAGGAATTCCTCGCGACGCTCACGGCACGCACGCGCGGGGCGGTGGAAAAGTTCATCGCATTCCTCGACGACATGGATTTGAAAATGCACGAGCCGCTCGCGAACCAGCCGGGCGTCCTCCGAGCGTTGCTGACCGACAGCGGCTACCTCACCGACCTCCAGCGGACCTGCAAGACGCCTGAGGAATGGCTGAAGCGGGAGCAGAACATCGGGTATCTGCTCAACGACTTTCAGTCCTACCACGACGGCAAAGGCAAGGGTCTCCGCGAGTGGCTCGATGCGATGTTGCTCCGCCACGAGCGCGAGGAGGAAAAGGAGGAGGAGGTGAGCGGCGTGACGCTCATCACGCTGCACGCGTCGAAGGGACTCGAATTTCCGCACGTCCACCTCGTCGGCTGCGAGGAGGGAGTGCTGCCGCATGAACGCTCGAAGCTCGAGGGCACCGTGGACGAGGAGCGCCGCCTGCTCTACGTCGGCATCACGCGTGCGAAGCAGACGCTCGCGATCACATGGTGCCGGAATCGCACCAAATACGGCAGCGCAGTCTCGTGCGCGCCGAGCACCTTTCTGAAGGAACTCGATCCCGAACTCGTCGAGCGGCTCGACGGCGGCGTGCTCCTGAACAAGCCCGTGACGCAAGAGAAGGCCGCGGCAGGTTTCGGCGCGATCCTCGAGATGCTCGGGAAGCTGTAGCCGCGCTTGTGAGAGCGCGGGCCGATCGATCCTCGCGACACACAGCCGGAAAAAATGACGAGGCGCCTTACTTCGGCGGCGTCGCCGGAGGAAGCGGGGGCGGAAGCGCGGGAGCAGGAGCACTGGGCGGCCCGGGAGGTCCGGGTGCCGTCGTAGGTGGCACGAGTGCCGCCGGTGCATTGCCGGAAAATGGCGCGTGCCCATCCGTCGTGATCAGCGGCTTCCACGCGTCGCCCTTCACGGTGAACGTGAACGGCTGCGACTGATACGTGCCGCTGCCCACGGCCTCCAGCGAGGGCGTGCGCGGCTTCGCGAGATCGAGCCGGACGCCGATTCCGAAATCACCATTCACATAGCGCCCCGTCCCCTGATCG
>Ga0209596_1003456_pt1 | contig 12435 bp, 8 predicted proteins | sample M_130807_MF_Meta_FD_187314 | JGI IMG/M metagenome (GOLD analysis project Ga0209596, IMG submission 187314) | Freshwater microbial communities from Lake Montjoie, Canada to study carbon cycling - M_130807_MF_MetaG (SPAdes) (version 2) | ecosystem: Environmental > Aquatic > Freshwater > Lake... | reverse complement strand
TATTTGTAATTGACCATATCAATTAATGGATTTTTCGGGGATTCTACGAATCCCTCCCCGCAGCAAATTTACAAAATTTTTGTGGCTTAATCGGTTGCAAACGAGTATAAGCATTTGTAATTTACTACAAGTTAGATTTGGATTTTTTAGCTCTTTATTAGGACTTCCAATTCGTAATTTATAATTCTATTCAGTGCCCCTCTTACCAAACCAAATTTCGAGTTATAAATTAATTTGAAAACATCTATTCTTAAAGCTTTTAAAATGCAACTCATCCTTTTCAAACTAAATTTTACCGTGCTGAGTTACTTTATCTTTTAAAATCAAAATAAAAGTAGTTACTTCGATGCATAATATGAAGAACATGAAGAAGACACTATTAGTAATTTTAGTATTTGTTGTTAGAATAAGTTTTGCCCAAACAACTTCTGTAAAAATATTGTTTGACGCCCGCAAAGCTGAAATGGCAAGTAATGCCGACTGGATAATTGATTCCGACACCTACAATATCGGAACGGGAACGGGAGGAATCATGCAAACTGGTAAAGGAAATGAAGCAAATCCACAACGAATTCCTACTCCCGCTCAAAGCGGAATAACATCTACCACTTCTGAAACTTATTGGAAAGGGGCTTTATCGTCGTGGGCTGTAGCTTGTGTAAAAAAAGGATTTGTAGTTGAAACATTACCATACAATGTAAGCCTTACCTATGGAAATACTAGTAATCCACAAGATCTTTCCAACTACAAAATTTATATTGTTGATGAGCCTAATATCAAATTTACAACTACAGAAAAAACTGCAATCATTCAATTTGTACAAAATGGTGGTGGATTATTTATGATTTCTGATCATGATGTTTCTGATCGCAACAACGATGGTTTCGACTCTCCACATATTTGGAATGATTTGATGAGCACCAATGGAATTTCAACAAATCCTTTTGGAATTACTTTCGACTATCAAAATTTCTCACAAACTACTTCCAATTTTAAAGTATCTGCTACTAATGGAGTTTTACATGGAGCTGCTGGAAATCCTACTCAAATGAAATTTAGTAATGGTACTTCCATGACCTTAAATACAACTGCTAACTCGACAGCAACTGGTGTGGTTTATAAAACAGGCTCTTCAACAATAGGAACAACTGGAGTTATGATGGCGCATTCACATTATGGTGCGGGTAAGGTTGCGGCTATTGGTGATAGTTCTCCAATGGATGATGGAACTGGTGATACAGGTGATGTGCTTTATAATGGTTGGTCGGCTGAAGTGAATGGAGATCATTCAAAAATTATGATGAATGCTACTATCTGGCTTTCTGACAATACTGCAAGGATTAGTAATGATGAATCAACTAGTTCTTCCACTTTTAATATGTGGCCAAATCCTACTCATGATTTTACGAATATTCAATTTGTAAGTAATACATCAAATGAAATCTATACCCTTCAACTTGTAGATTTGAGTGGTAGAATTTTAAACAACATTAACGGGACAACGATAGAAGGGATAAATACAACTCAAATTCCACTTGAAAATTTATCGAAAGGGATTTATTTAATCCAATTACAATATCAAGGAAATTCATTTAATAAAAAAATTATTTTATACTAAAAATCGTTAAATAGTAAATACAAATTAAAAAAAATATTTATCTCAATTCAACGTTAGAAGTAGAATTCATAAGTTGTTTATATTTTTCTGACGCAATAAGATCACCGTTTCTATCGCTAAATCTAATCGCTATGCCGATCATTAATTAAAAGAACAACATTATTTAAAGCGGAAATCCAAATAAAAGTGATTTATTAAGATGCAAAGTGTCACCCGGTTTTGCTTGTGAATCGGAAGACATCTTATTCATACGATATAACTTTTTTAATTTAATACCATATAACTGCGCAATTGAACGCATTGATTCCCCTTCTTGAACAATATGAGATTCAGTTTCGTTCTTGTTTCTTTTACTTTTAATATAAACTATCTCACCTTCGCGTAATATTGCATTTTTTTCTGCATCATTAAATGAAAGCACTTGCCATAATTCCAGATTATTTTCTCTGGTAATTTTTAGCCACGTGTCGCCCTTACGGGCGCGAACAAAAGGGACGTTATTCACAGTATTTGAACTCGTTAGTTTCGGACTAGACTTCTTCGTAAAAGGTTTTTCTGCTCTTCTAATTTCGGATTGATTAGAATTCGGATCAGGTACGTTTTTCATTACCTTCTTTTGATCCGCTAACTGCACAGGCATTTTCATGCCTTGCTTATCAAGTTCGCTTAGGTTAAAACGTTCGATAAGATCAATTAATTTTGAAGCGTATTGAGGATTAGTTGCATATCCAGCCTTTTTTAAGCCATATGCCCATCCTTTATAATCAGTAATTTCGAGATTAAAAAGGAAATTGTAACGATCACGACTTCTTAAAAATAATGAATGATCATCGTATGAATCCTGAACGTTTTTATATTTACGAAAACATTCATCAGCAGCATCATCATCCTGGTGATAAGTAGAGCCATTCCATTCTACATGGCATTTAATTCCAAAATGATTATTAGCATTTAATGCCAACGGACTATTTCCATAATCGGATTCGTACATTCCCTGGGCCATAGTAATACTTGCAGGAACACCAGTTTTCGACATATCAATCAATGCCGCCCCCTTAAATGTTTCAATGTATTCTTCCGGAGTCATCCGGCCATTTTTCGGCTGTGCACTTCCATTCGTAACCAAAAATGTTAGGAAGTAAAACCCGAAGAATAAATTTAGTTTCTTGTTCATAATATTTAATGCTCACAAAGGTAAGTAGTTACATTGTTTTAAAATCAATTTGCATTTAACAGTATTAACATTTAACTGTTAACTCATAAGGTATTGATTTCCGCCAGTATGAATTGCAACAATAGAGTCGCCTTGTTTAAAATAGCCATTTCCAATTAGATTTATAAGAGCGTAAAACATTTTGCCTGTATAAATTGGTTCTATTTCGAAATCGTTTACCGCGTTAAAGCTAATTACAAATTGCAATAATTCGGCTGTTGTTTTTGCATAACCTCCGTTATGATAGCCATCGTGAATAGTATAGTTTGAAGAAATTATTTTTTCTCCGTTGGATAAAAACGTTTCGATGTTTTTTTGCAGATAATCCTTTCCTTTTAGCACAGCAATACCATGCACCATTTGATGTGATTTTTGTCTAAGGATAATACCCGCCATTGTTGCGCCTGTTGCGATGGGTAAAACAATTTGATTGAATGATGCCGGAATAAAATCCGCAATTCTTTGACAACCCTGAACCGCTAATTGATTAGAACCACCTTCGGGAAGGATGAGTGCATTAGAAAACTGATTAAAATAATCATGCTTGAAATTATTACATAGTTCGCGATAAAGTCCTGCATACACAAATCGGATATCGACATTTAAACGACGTAACCTCGCAAGCGTTAGACTCTTTTCTACCATGGATTCATCGCCACGCACAATTGCAATGAAATTTTTAGTTGGAAATAATTCTCGTAACGAAGCAAACGCTGCCAGGTGATTAGAGTACGCTCCTCCGGATGTAATAATGGTTTGATGATTTTCTTTTTTTATTTCATCGATGTTAAACAGCAGTTTGAAATATTTATTCCCTCCCAAATACCGATCAATCGCATCAAGTCGTAATACAGAAACATTGCTGATATCCGAATCGGGGAAATTAACTTTTTGAATGGGGATTTGGTGGGGGTGATTAAACATTTGATGTGTAAAAATACGGGATAATAATGAATTCAGACCTCTCACTCCCAATAGCTATCGGGACCAAAGGAGAGGAGAGATTTTTAAAAGTCCCTCCTTTGTAGCGATGCTTCGCTAGGATTTAGGGAGGTCTGAAGTTAATGGTGAAGCATTGAATCTATTCAAATAACAAAAAAGCATTGGAAACACCGATGCTTTTTTGTTTAAAGAAATAATAAATATTAGTACATACGATTATTCTTTCCTTTTAGTGAGCAGCAGTAATACGATACGCTTTCATCTCTTGAATTGACGATGCTAAAGTTGCTTCATCATAAAGAGCAGCAATAACGATTGATTTACCTGTAGCATTGAATACACGCGCAACTGCTTCATCATTGCTACCAATTTGAATACGTGAAACTAATTGTGGTTTTTCCCGATTTTTTTGCCTCTTCAAGATTGTATTTTAGCTTAAACCATTTATTACCACTAGTTAAAGGGTTTATCAAATCTAAACGTAGAACTTTTAAGGAAATTTTATGTTGTTAAGGTATCGGATGAAATACGTCCTGAATAACTGGTTGAAATGTATCAAGATCCAAAATCATTATACAAAATAAATAAATCATGGATGTAAAAAGCACTCGGATTTTTATTTTCAACTAATGAATCATCATGAATTGAAAAAGAACTGAAACTTAAACAATAAGCTTGATTTACAAATTAGCACATTATCACAATAATACCGATCTTTGCGCCATGTCATTTTATGATAAATTCGAAAAAGAAGATTACTATTTATCACCCGAAGGGTTTCTGGTTTTCACAGAAAAGTATCACTTAAAACGTGGATATTGCTGTCAAAATAATTGCAAACATTGTCCTTGGAAAAAGAAAATAGTAAACCCAAATGCTGATTCTTCTAAAGAAACAGAATAATCTTTTAGTCAATTAAATATCTTTATAAAAATTCATTACTGATAATACCATGAATACGCTAATCAATGAAAAGCTAGATCTTACAAAAACGAAAACTCCTACAGGAACTACGATTTCTTGTAAGGGATGGGTTCAGGAAGCTGCTTTAAGGATGTTGCACAATAATCTCGACCCTGATGTTGCAGAACGCCCTGAGGATTTAATTGTTTACGGAGGTAGAGGGAAAGCTGCGCGTGATGTTGAATCATTTCATCTCATCGTAAAAGCTTTACGTGATTTAAATGAAGATGAAACACTAGTTGTTCAAAGCGGAAAACCTGTTGCGATTTTACCTACTCATAAAGATGCACCACGCGTTATTATCAGCAACTCGATGCTGGTGCCAAAGTGGGCTACTTGGGATCATTTTGACGAATTAGAAAAGAAAGGTTTAATGATGTACGGCCAGATGACTGCTGGCTCATGGATTTATATTGGCTCGCAAGGTATCGTACAAGGAACTTATGAAACGTTTAACGCTGTTGCCGACAAACATTTTGGTGGTTCTCTTAAAGGTAGACTTTGTGTTACTGCTGGATTAGGTGGCATGGGTGGCGCTCAACCGCTAGCAATCACTATGGCTGATGGTGTTTGCTTAGCTGCAGAGGTTGAAGAGTGGCGTGCACAAAAACGTGTAGATACAAAGTATTTAGATTTTATTGAACTTGATATCGACAAAGCAATTGATCACGCATTAATTTTGAAAGATCGAAAAGAAAATAAATCGATAGGTGTAATTTGCACAGCTGTTCAGTTGTTGAAACGATTAATTGAAAGAAATATAATTCCAGATGTTTTAACAGATCAAACATCAGCACATGATCCATTAGTTGGATATTTACCAGAAGGTTTATCTGTAGAGGAAGGAAATATATTAAGAGAATCAAACCCCAAAAAATACATTGAAATGAGTTATGATTCGATGGCAAATCATACACGTTTAATGTTAGAGTTACAAACACGTGGTGCTGTAACTTTCGATTATGGAAATAACTTACGAGGAAGAGCTTTAGAACGTGGAGTAACGAATGCATTTGATTTCCCAGGATTTGTACCTGCTTATATTCGTCCTCTTTTTTGCGAAGGAAAAGGTCCTTTTCGTTGGGCAGCATTATCTGGTGATCCAGAAGATATTCGAGTTACTGATGAAACGATTTTAAAATTATTTCCTGATAATGTAGGGCTACATCGCTGGATAAAAATGGCTCAGGAAAGAATAGCATTTCAAGGACTACCAGCTCGCATCTGTTGGATCGGCCAAGGAGATCGCGAAAAGGCAGGATTAGCCTTTAATGAATTAGTTCGCACCGGAAAAGTAAAAGCGCCAATTGTAATCGGTCGTGACCACCTTGATACGGGTTCTGTTGCTAGTCCAAATCGTGAAACGGAAGCGATGCTTGATGGCTCTGATGCTGTTGCTGATTGGCCAATTTTAAATGCATTGATAAATACAGCTGGTGGTGCAAGTTGGGTAAGCTTACACCATGGTGGCGGAGTTGGAATGGGCTATTCGATTCACTCAGGAATGGTAATCGTTGCCGATGGAACAGAAGATGCCGCTCGCAGATTAAAAAGAGTATTAAATAATGATCCAGGGATGGGCGTAATACGTCATGCGGATGCAGGATATGATATCGCAAAAGATACTGCAAGAAAACATCGACTTGATATCCGAGAAAGACTTTCGTAGTTATGAATTATCTAATAATCAAAATTTATTTCATTAACATTAACTTTTGAGTTGATGTTAAATCTTTTGTTTTTACAGATAAAAGATAGATGCCATCTTGCTTTCCAGTCATATCAATGATGATTCCATTTTGATCATTTAATTCTTCCTGTTTCGACAAAACAATTATTCCAAGTACATCATAAACTTCGATAGTAGCTTGTTCACCATTTAGTACAAATGTTTTTAAGTTAAATACTCCTTGCGAAGGGTTAGGAGTTAAATTAATCATTGAGTTATTGTAAACATGATTTATTCCTGAAACTACTATACAACCATTTATAATTGATTTATTAGTTTCTTCGTAATTGGCGTTTACGGGCGCTTCAAAATTGCTAATACATATAAATTGAGAGTTGAGTTGATGATAATAAATTCGTAACAATGGAACAGCAGTTAGTTGTTTGCTTAGGTTAATTTCATTTGCTGCAAACATTGCAATATGCCCCGTAGAACTCCAAGAAATCACAGGCTCAAATCCACTAAAAATAGATACCACCGAATCAACTGCTAATCCATTTATCGTAAAATCTAAACCTAATAACTGACAACTTTTATTTAATACATCAATATCTAAATATTTAGCAATAGTATTTATTACTCCTAAACTAATTTTTATTGTATCATTAATATTTACAATATTGTAAGGAAACAAACAATGCGGATGTGTGCTTTGAGTACCTCCTGGATGAGAATGAATTCCCAAAGAATCACGCACACAACCATTTAATCTAGCAGCATCAGTAACTGTTAAAATGTTATCTCCATTTAAATCATTACATGGCGCTGCAGTTAAACCATTAACAATATCATTCATGTAACTAACAAAGTCAATACTGTCACGATCATTATCGACATCGAGATCGCCACTCACACGAGTTCCATTACAATTGCCTAAGCAATCATATTTTGCTAACCCAAAAGTGTCGCCTAAACAATCAATTATTGGAGAACAATTAGGTATTTGACTTACTATAGGAATATTATTTAATCCACGAGAAATATGTATACATACATAACCAACATTATTATCATATCGTAACTCAACATGTCCAAGCTTATCAGGTGAATGATCCCAATTTACCTGAACAACAAGTGTATAATTTCCAGCAGGAACATCAGTAATATCTATCCACTGACATGATAATCCACTTGAATAACTATCTGCACAACCAGCAGTAATACCCATATCACCACAACCAAATTTTCCACTCCCAGTAAAGCACATCAAATCTAAAACACAAAAACCATTCTTAAAACCAACCTGTAGTGCATTTTGATAACTATCAAATAATTGATAATCTGCATAGCCAGCATAATGCCAATGTCCATGGCATTGATCAAAAACAAATTGAGAATTACCCGCTTGAGGTTGGCCGATATAATAATCCTGATCACCAATATTATTAATAGTTGTTGTAAAATTTAATATTTGCCTTGTACCATACCCTGACAAACAGCCCTCTCCAATTAAGCAAACATCATTACCATTAACAGTACTAACAAAAAGAGAAGAAGTAAGATCACTTTGATTTATTTCTAAATCTGGTCCGTGGTTACATAATGGATTTCCTGGAAATATACATGTTCCATTGTCAATGGTAGCTAAAGGATTATAATTACATGCTGCAGGATCAGTACAGCCAATGATAGGTCCATTATACGTTATTTGCCAAGTAATTAAAGAATCAATACAGCCCAAATCTCCACCAATTCGAATCCAATATGTAACTCCTGCTTGAAACCCTCCACTTAAATAGGATTGTTGTCCGCATGCGTTATCATTATAATAAATAGTTCCTGCTTGTAAACTATCATATTGCAAACCACTACAATGGTCATAAACCCAAATTCTGGTATTACAATGATTATCTGGAAAGCAAGTACTTATATTATACATTCCAGCAGAATCAGGAGTAAAAATGTACCAAGTACTTGTGCCATTTGCAGTAATGATAGAATCTTTTAATGCTGAAAAAGGGCTATCACAATTACTACCTGGAGGACAATTCAAATAACGTTTTTCAGAAAACAAAAATGCTCCGCCAGAGATTGCCAAAGCACCATTTAAATTAACCGAATAGGACCCTGCACCTTGTCCACAACAAATTCCATCACCATAAGAATCTTGAATTTCAAATACTAAGCATATTCCAGATGGAACACATACTGAATCCTCATATAAGTTTAAGGGAAGAATATAATTTCCGCCTTGCAATAAAATAGTGCCATTGGGATCTTTTAACAACCAAGATATTTCAGTTGGGTAATTATCGGATAGAATAGAAACTCTAATCTGATCAAATCCAACTGGGCATTGAGCGCACAAGGATGTTCGCCCAAATATTGCCAATAAAAAGAGTGTTAGTAGTAGTTTTTTATACATAAAATTAAAAATTAGATGATATTTTGGAAATCTAAGATAGTAAATAAACGCTATCAAATGTTTAATCTAGCTTAAGTTGAGAAAAACAGGGTATCATTTACCAACATTAAGGTTTAAATAAAGGCATTCAATTACCTTTGCATTATGTCCCATTATTTAGATCAGCTTAATGATGTTCAACGTCAGGCGGCTCAGTGTACAGATGGCCCAGTAATGATTATTGCAGGTGCAGGTTCAGGAAAAACAAGAGTACTTACTTACAGAATCGCTCACCTTATGGAAAAAGGTGCCGATCCTTTCAATATTCTATCGCTCACGTTTACGAATAAAGCTGCTAAAGAAATGAAAGATCGAGTGAATAAAGTTGTTGGTGCCGATGCATTAAACTTATGGATGGGCACTTTCCACGCTGTTTTTGCAAGAATACTTCGCTCAGAAGCTGAGAAAATTGGGTACCCTAAAAATTTTACCATTTATGACACGGATGATAGCAAAGGATTAATTCGCGACTTATTAAAAGAAAACGAAATAGACGACAAAGCATATAAGCCATCATTAGTTTTAAATAGAATTTCATCTGCAAAAAGCAATTTATTTAACTGGAGAGATTATCAAGAAAACAAAGAACTCACCAGTGATGATCAATTAAGTGGAAAGCCGAAGCTCGGTATGATTTTCGAACAATATAGTAAACGTTGTTTTAAAGCTGGTGCAATGGATTTTGATGATATACTTTTTAATACCTGGAAGCTTTTAAATGAACATCCTGATGTATTAAACAAATATCAAAACAAGTTTAAATACATCATGGTGGATGAGTTTCAGGATACCAACTTTGTACAGTATGTTATAGTAAGAAAAATTTCTGCACAGCATCATAACATTTGTGTAGTTGGTGATGATGCGCAAAGTATTTATGCTTTCCGAGGTGCGAATATTCAAAATATTTTAAGCTTCGAAAAAGATTATCCCGAACTAAAAACTTTTAAACTTGAGCAAAATTATCGTAGTACAAAAACAATTGTTCAAGCAGCAAATTCGGTAATTACATTTAATCGTAGTCAGCTAAAAAAAGATGTTTGGACTGATAATCATCATGGAGAAAAAATTCGTGTTTTAAAAGCACTGAGCGACAACGAAGAAGGCAATCAAGTAGCTCAAGCTATTTTTTCGGAGAAGATGAACAAGCAATTACACAATAAAGATTTTGCAATTCTTTATCGCACCAATGCACAAAGTCGGTCGATGGAAGAATCATTACGTAGATTAAATATTCCTTATCGCGTATATGGTGGAGTTTCTTTTTACAACCGTAAAGAGATTAAAGACTTGTTAGCTTATTTTAGATTATCAATAAATGCAAACGATGAAGAAGCTTTAAAGCGTGTTATTAATTATCCGGGAAGGGGAATTGGAAAAACAACTATCGATCGACTAGTAGAAGTTGCAAAAACAGAAGATACAAGCATGTGGAATGTTCTCTGCAATATTCATGAATTTAAAACTGGAATAGGCGCTGGTATTCGTGAAAAAATTGCTGAGTTTGCAACCATGATTCGAAGTTTTCAAATTATGATGCCAGACCATCCGGCTTATGATTTAGCAAGCCATATTTCAACTACAAGCGGATTAGTTCATGAGTTGTATAATGATCGCACCCCTGAAGGAATCAATCATTACGAAAACTTACAGGCCCTATTAAATGGTATTAAAGAATTTAGTGACCATGGTGCTGTACTTCTTGAATCACCTTCTGCCGAGCAAAGCTTACCTCCTCTTCGCACACTTGATTTGTACATTCAAGATATTGCTTTATTAACAGATGCTGATAACGAAAAAGACGACGACAAAAATAAAGTTGCATTGATGACTATTCACTCGGCAAAAGGACTTGAATTTCGCCAGGTTTATGTTGTTGGTTTAGAAGAAAATCTTTTCCCTTCTCAACTATCCATTAATTCACGAACAGAACTTGAAGAGGAACGAAGATTATTTTATGTTGCAATAACACGTGCTGAAGAAAAACTCACGCTATCATTTGCAGCAACACGTTATCGTTGGGGAAGTTTAGTTTCTTGCGAGCCAAGTCGATTCTTAGAAGAAATTGATGGCGATTGTTTAGAGATGCCAGCACCTCGTTCTGTAAGTAGTTTCGAAGACGAAGAATATAAAGGGAATTGGAATACAAACGGATCTTTTAGTGGTTCAGGAAGTTCTTTCTCGAAAACTACAGGGAATTTTAAAGGATATAAAAAAACAACCTCCCCCACCCCTACTAAACCAACAATTACAAGTAGCGGAACCGTTCCTGCAGGATTTAAAAAAGCAACCCAAGCAAAACCATTAACCGACAATCCCGACTTTCAAGCAGATGATCCCTCCACAATTATGGTAGGAATGGATGTTGAACATCAACGCTTTGGAATAGGGAAAGTAATATCTATTGAAGGTAAATCACCTGACAACAAAGCGTTAATACTATTTGATGGACAAGGGCAAAAACAGCTGTTAATGAAATTTGCGAAATTGAGGATTATAACTTCTTAAAACTCGAATGGATAAATGTATGTTAAATGTTTATCAATGTTTACATTTGCAACTATTGATAAGGTTAATGGTTTTTTAAAACTAAGACCTTTTTCATTTTTTTAGATAATTACCTTGTTAATAAATCATCCCAAAAATTGATTTATTCTACTTCTTAAAATCGTTATTTTGGACTTAATATCCATGACTTAAAATTTTCAATATTACCATCAATGGAATACAATACCACCAGAGAGAGATTAGTTATCCCCGAATATGGGAGATGCATCCAGCAAATGGTGCAAGAGGCGAAAGGCCTTGAATCACGTGAAGACCGTAGCAAAGCTGCTGTCACAATTGTGAATGCAATGGCTATCTTAAATCCTCTTTTAAAAGACATGACCGACTTTAAACATAAGTTATGGGATCATCTTTTTATCATTTCAGGTTTTGAACTTGATTGCGACTCACCTTACCCGATGCCGGATAAAGATTTGACGCATGTTAAGCCTAAACCTATCGCTTATCCTCAGAAAAAAATTCGTCTTCGTCATTATGGAAGTATTGTTGAATCAATGATTCGTGAGGCCAAATTAATGGATGAAGGAGCTGAAAAAGAGCAAGTTGTTGAATCGATAGCTAATTTTATGAAGATGAGCTATCTTACTTGGAACCGTGATACAGTTGCTGATGAGTTAATTCGTGATCAACTAAAAGAACTTTCAGGCGGACTTTTATCATTGCCAGACGAAGTTAAATTAGCTATAAAATTTGTTGATCTTAATGACAATTCATCTCGAAGATCATCGATTATGCAAAAAAATCGTATCGTTAAAAAAAGAACTGGATTTAATAACCGAGGTAAATAACTAATTACATTGTCGAATTCAATAGGCAGCGGAAGCTTTGAGGTAACTGGTGGACTAAAATTACAAGGTAGCATCGAACCACAGGGTGCTAAAAATGAAGCTTTACAAGTATTGTGTGCCGCTTTATTGACCGATCAAAAAGTTACGCTAACCAATGTGCCGAATATTATTGATGTCAATTTATTGATTGAATTGATAGGTGATATGGGT
>Ga0209596_1003451_pt1 | contig 12438 bp, 9 predicted proteins | sample M_130807_MF_Meta_FD_187314 | JGI IMG/M metagenome (GOLD analysis project Ga0209596, IMG submission 187314) | Freshwater microbial communities from Lake Montjoie, Canada to study carbon cycling - M_130807_MF_MetaG (SPAdes) (version 2) | ecosystem: Environmental > Aquatic > Freshwater > Lake... | reverse complement strand
CTTCATTCCCTGGTGGTTCAACACCACAAAATGACGTTACATTAACAGTTGGTACTGTAGCTAGTAGACCTTATACTTTTGTAGGTGGCGGAGCATTCAATACAACAATGGGTTGTTTTGGAACTGTAGCTGGTGGTGTTGGAAATACAACTTTAAGTTCAAGTTCATTTATCGGTGGTGGAGCTTGTAATAAAATAGGTGAAACAACTGTATCAGCATATGGAGCTTTTGTTATTGGTAATACAATTGCCGGTGGTACTTGTAATACAATATCCTCTTATAGTGGATATTATTCAACAGGTGGTAATACAATATCTGGTGGATATTATAACACAACATTATCTAGTTATTACGGTAATTCAACAATCGGTGGTGGTAAACGAAATACATCTTTAGGTGATTATTCAACAGTTAGTGGTGGTTATAGAAATACATCATCAAGTTACGCTTCAACAGTTAGTGGTGGTTATAGAAATACATCTTCAGGTAGTCGTTCAACAGTATCAGGTGGTGAAAATAATATATCTTCCTGTTATTATTCAACAGTATCAGGTGGTTATAGAAATACATCTTCAGGTTACTTTTCAACAGTAGCTGGAGGTAGACAAAATACATCTTCAGGTTTTTATTCAACAGTTAGTGGTGGTATAGGTAATAGATCATTGGGTAATTGTTCATTTATTGGTGGTGGTAGAAATAATACATCTTCAAATAACTTTTCAACCGTAAGTGGTGGTTATTGTAATACATCTTCAGGTTTTTATTCAACAGTATCTGGTGGTATATATAATATATCATCAGGTAGTGATTCAACAGTAGGTGGTGGTGCTAATAATACATCTTCATGTGACAATTCAACAATAGGTGGTGGTTTAAATAATACTTCTTCAGGTAATCGCTCAACAGTAAGTGGTGGTAGAGATAATACATCTTCAGGTAGTTACTCTGGTATCTTAGGTGGTTGTAATAATAGTGTTGGTTGTAATGGTTCATTTATTGTTGGTGTTAATTTAACTGCAAACGCTAATTTTACAACTTTCGTTAATAATTTAAATGTTGATGGTGTTATAACAGGACCAGGTGTTTTATGTACAGGTGTAATAATTCAAGATTCTGGTGGTAACAGTACTGTAAGACAGGGTAATTTTGATTGTGCTGATGGGACATTCTCAACAGTGTCAGGAGGGTATTCAAATACAGCATCAGGTTACGGTTCAACGATAGGTGGTGGTACTAATAATACAGTATCAACATATCCAATAAATGGTACTTTTTCAACCATAGGTGGTGGCGCAGGCAATAAAATACTTTCTAGTAGGTCAACAATTGGTGGTGGTAGAGATAATACAGCATCAGGTGATGCATCAACAGTATCAGGCGGTTATGGAAATACATCTTCAGGTAGATATTCAACAGTATCTGGGGGTTATAGAAATACATCTTCTTGTTATTATTCAACAGTATCTGGTGGGTATCTTAATACCGCATTAGGTGGTTGTTCATTTATTGGTGGTGGTTGTAGAAATACATCTTCAGGTAATTATTCGGTAATGACTGGTGGTTATACCAACACATCTTCAAACAGTTATTCAACCGTAGGTGGGGGTGGTATAAATAGAGCATCAGGTTACGCATCAACAATATCTGGTGGTTATCTTAATACATCTTCAAACAATTATTCAACCGTATCAGGTGGTTATAGTAATACATCTTCAGGTACATATTCAACAGTTAGTGGTGGGTATAATAATAGATCATTAGGTAATTATTCTGGTATTTTAGGTGGTCATGATAATGTAGCACAAAACGATAACTCTTTTGTAATCGGTTCAAATATTGTGACAACAGCCAATGACACAACATATGTTAATAGTTTATTAATTGGTGGTGATGTTTATTTCTGTGGTTCTGTTACAGGACCTGGAATTACTTGTTCTGGAGTTATAATTCAAGATGTTTCTTCTCCTAATACAACAGTAAGAGCTGGTCTTGGTAACTGTGCTGGAGATCAATACGCAACAGTATCTGGTGGATATGGAAATACATCATTAGCTTACGCATCAACAGTTGGCGGGGGTACGTTTAATAGGTCATTAGGTAACTACTCAACGATTAGTGGTGGAGGGTGGAATACATCTTCAGGTTACTTTTCAACAATTGGTGGTGGTAAGTATAACACATCTTCAAACAATTACTCAACAGTATCAGGTGGTTATAGAAATACATCTTCAGGTTACTATTCGATAGTTAGTATGGGTTTATATAATAATGCGCTAGGTAATTGTTCATTTGTTGGTGGTGGTAGAGATAATACAGCATCCAATTATTATTCAATAATTGTTGGTGGGTATGCTAACTCATCATCTGGTAGATATTCAACCGTAGGGGGTGGTGGTGATAATAATGCGTTAAGTCAAAATTCAACAGTAAGTGGCGGGTATTGTAATGCATCATTAGCTTACGCATCAACAGTTAGTGGTGGTTATAGAAATACATCTTCAGGTACATATTCAACAGTTAGTGGTGGATATAATAATACATCTTTAGGTGGGTATTCAACAGTATCAGGTGGTTATAGAAATGCATCTTCAGGTAATCGTTCAACAGTTAGTGGTGGTTATAGAAATACATCTTCAGGTACATATTCAACAGTTAGTGGTGGATATAATAATACATCTTTAGGTGGGTATTCAACAGTTAGTGGGGGTTATCAAAACACATCTTCAGGTAATTATTCTGGTATCTTAGGTGGTAATAGTAATATTATATCTTCTGGGTATAATTGTACATTCATTGTTGGTTCAAACATTACAGCTAACGCATCTTGTACAACATTTGTTAATAACTTATCCGTTGTTAATTTACAAGATGGCAATGTACCGGCATTACCTACAGGAACAATTTATAAATGTAGTACTGAAGGTGGAAGATTATATATAGCATAAAAAGATGTGGAATTATAATCGTACCATATGATATGATATTTATTATATAAAAACAATTAAAATGGGAAGAATTATACATATAAATAACGGTAAAACAACCGTTCATACCACAGGAGAAGATATTTCTTCAATTACGCCGTCAACAGACAAATATTATTTAGGTGTTGATGATGTAACAGGTCATTTTGAAAAATTAAATCCAAATGGTACTATTATTAATTTTGAGGCTTTGACTGGTGGTACTGGTGGAGTTATTAGTGTTGGTACAGGTACAGGCTCATCTGTAAGAATTGATAATTGTAATGACGCAATTGGGGACCTTTCAACAGTATCAGGTGGTTTAGAAAATACAGCATTAGGATATCTTAATACAATTGCTGGTGGTATAGGTAATACATCTTCAGGTTATTATTCAACAGTTAGTGGTGGATATTATAACGTAACAGCAAGTAATTATTATAACGCTGGTTGTTCCACAATCGGTGGTGGTAGTAATAACACTACTTGTAATTGGGATTCAACAATAGCAGGTGGTAGAGCTAATACAACACTTGGTAATGGTGATACTATTGGTGGTGGTGAAGCAAACTCATCAACAACTAGTGGGTATTATAATGGTTGTACAACAATTAGTGGTGGATATAGAAATACAATATCTGGTTATGACGGTCAATTCGCGACAATAGGTGGTGGTTATGGAAATTTATCCTTAACATTTAGTGATACAATTAGTGGGGGTTATGGTAATACAACATCAACTTATGGTACAGCACCAATACCTTTTTATGGCCTTAATACAATTGCTGGTGGTGCTTGTAATAATACATTCAGTTTGTATGGTGGTCTTAATACAATAGGTGGTGGCGGTTCTAATACCATTGGCACCTTTATCGGTGTGTCAACCATAGGTGGTGGAGCTTGTAATACAATTTCCGCTTACGCATCTTCAACCATAGGTGGTGGACTTAGAAATACCTCTTCAGGTAGTTATACAACTATTAGTGGAGGTTATTGTAATACCATATCAGGTTATCAGTCAACAGTATCTGGTGGTTATAGAAATAAAGCAATAGGTTACGGAAACGAAACAATAGCTGGTGGTTGTATGAACACATCATTTAATTACGATACTTCAATAGGTGGTGGTAAAAATAATTTTACTGCAGGAAATGGTTCAACAATTGCTGGCGGTGAAAACAACTTAATCATTAGTCAAGCCTCAACAATTGGTGGCGGTTATAATAATAATATTGGTGGAGCAGTTATTTTTGTATCTTCACCAACATATACTGGTAACGGTATATTCGGTAATTGGGATTCTTATGTAACATCAACTTCAGGTGTTGGTAACGGTTTATCGTTAAACATTGGTATATGTGGAACTACGGTAGTATCTTATAGTGTAATAGCGTATGGTATTGGGTACGTTGTAGGTGATACTGTAACATTTGGTGGTGGTCAATTTGGTGGTTCATCGCCATATAATGATGTAACATTTACTATAGACAGTATTATAAATGCACAAGGTTCTACAATATCTGGGGGTGATTATAATACAACATCAGATAAATATTCCGCAATAAGTGGGGGTAGATGTAACACATCTTCATGTTATTATTCAACAATATCGGGAGGATATCGAAATACAAATTCAAATTATTATTCATCAATAGGTGGTGGACTTTGTAATAAATCTTCAGGTGCATTCTCAACAATATCAGGTGGTTTATGTAATGAGTCTTCAGATTACGCATCAACAGTAGCTGGTGGTAATAGTAATACCTCTTTAGGTCCAGATTCAACAATTGGTGGCGGAGCTTATAATACATCATCAGCTTATCGTTCAACAGTTAGTGGCGGTTATCTTAATAAATCATTGGGTAATTGTTCAACAGTTAGTGGGGGGTATGGAAATATAGCATCATGTAACTATTCAACTGTAGGTGGTGGTTTAAATAATATGTCTTCAGGTGATCGTTCAACAATAAGTGGTGGTTATAAAAACACATCTTCAGCTTACGCATCAACAGTATCTGGTGGGTATGGAAATACATCTTCAGCTTACGCATCAACAGTAGGTGGTGGTAGACAAAATACATCATTAGCTTACGCATCAACAGTCGGTGGTGGTTATAGAAATACATCTTCAGGTTATTACTCAACAGTATCTGGTGGTAGAGATAATACATCTTCTTGTTATTATTCAACAGTATCTGGTGGTAGAGATAATACATCTTCTTGTTATTATTCAACAGTAGGTGGTGGTAGAGATAATACATCTTCTTGTTATTACTCAACTGTAGGTGGTGGTTTAAATAATAAAGCATCACTAAATTGTTCAACAATTGCTGGTGGTGGGGGTAATCAGACATGTGGTATCTTCTCAACAATAGGTGGTGGTACTAAAAATTTTACATTAGGTAACAGTTCAATTGTTGGTGGTGGTGCTAATAACAATTCTTTATGTGATTTTTCAACAGTATCTGGTGGGTATTATAACGAATCTTCAGGTGATTATTCAACAGTATCAGGTGGTTATAGAAATACATCTTCATGTTATTATTCAACAGTATCAGGTGGTTATAGAAATACATCATCAGGTTACAATTCAACTGTAGCTGGTGGTAATAATAATAAATCTTCGGGTTGTTATTCAACAGTATCAGGTGGTTTATATAATACATCTTCAGGTTATTATTCAACAGTAGCTGGGGGTAGAAATAATACATCTTCAGGTTATTATTCAACAATATCTGGTGGTATTGAAAATACAGCATCAGATTACGCAACATTTTCAACAATCGGTGGTGGTGTTAGTAATTTTACTGATGGGTATGGATCAACAACTAGTGGTGGTGGTAGTAATTCATCTTCAGGTTATTATTCAACTGTGGGTGGTGGACAATCTAACTTAGCATTAAGTAATAATTCAACAACTAGTGGGGGTGTAAGTAATACATCTTCAGGTTTATATTCAACTGTAGGTGGTGGTAATAGTAATAAATCTTTAGGTGACAGTTCAACAGTATCAGGTGGATATTGTAATACAGCATCAGGTAAATACTCTGGTATCTTAGGTGGTAGTGGTAACACTATGACATGTAATTATTCTGGAGCATTCGGTAGTAATATTACGTCAGTTGCGGCAAATACATTCCATGTAAATAATCTTTCAATTTACAATACTCCTACCACAACATCTTCAAACACAGAGGTATTAGTTCGTAATTCATCTACTGGTATTGTAGAGACACGAACGATTCCTACTACTCAGGGATTATTCGCACAAACAGGTGATAGTCTTACAGTATCGGCAACCACTGTTGAAACAAGTATAATAGGTGATGGCGTCGGAACTTTAATTGTACCTGCAAACGGATTTAGTGTGGGAGATTCGTTTCAAGCATCGTTAGACGGTACATTATCTTGTATTAACTCCGCAACAATTCATATTCATGTTAGAACAACTGGTGGTGTACTCCTATGTGATACAGGTGTATTAACTTTAGATACCGCAACTTCACAAAATTGGACGCTAAATCTATTTTTCACAATAAGAAAAATCGGAGGAACAACTGTTGCTTCTATCTCATCTGGTGGGATATTTTCTTATATTAAAAATTCAGGACAAACTTATGAAGCATATCCGTTAAGCCAAGTGAATGACACAACATTTGATACTACGATACTTAACACATTAGCAGTAAATGTCGTATGGAACAGCAATAACACCGGAAATAAAATATTTTCAAGAAACTTTACACTTACTAAGATATACTAATGGGGAATCAGTTAATGTAACAAACTCCATTTACACAGATATCTAAAATTTACTAAGAATAAAGAACTATTTTAAAAGATTAATATATTTATAATAAACAAATAATAATTAAAAAACAAAAACAAAAAAATGGAAATATCAATTTCAAACCCAAAGAGTGTAGTTATCGTACCTGAACAAAAAAAAACTGTTAGTAAAATAACTGTTCAAAGAATGGTAGATTTGCCAGCTAAAAAGAAAGTAATCGTATTTACTGAAGAATTAGGTCAAATCGTATTATGGGAAGATGCTGCTTATGACGCTATCGGTCAATGGACTGACGAAAGTGTATCAGCTAGAATTACAGAACTTTATTCAGCTTAATTAAATCCCCGAATAATTCGGGGATTTTCTATTTAATATTTATTTTATCCAAAGATAAATTACTATTACTATATGTTTGTAACTGTATGTAATAGTAATTATCTGATTGGGTTTGAAGTCATGCTAAAGTCATTGGTTGATAACAACCCAAGAGTTTTAAAAGAAAATATACCGTTTAAAATCATATCAAATGATTTAACTGAAGAAGATTTAAATGTTTCAAAAAAAATTTATCCTAATTTAGAAATTATTAGTTTTGATGAGGAAAGGTATTCTAGGATTACAAATTTAACGCCTAATAAATTTATTTGTACAACATACGAAAGTTATAGTAAATATGAAATATTTTCTCTTGAAATGGAGAAAATAATTCTATTAGATTCGGACACCCTTATTTTAGGTAATATAGATTATTTAATAGATTTTAAAGGTGATATTGGTGCTGTTAGGGATTTATATATTGACCAATACAATACTGGTGTGTTGGTTATTAACAAAAAATATATTAAGAAAAAGATAACAGATGATTTAATAGATTTAACTGTACGCCTTGGTATTACAGAACATTTAGACCAAGATATCATCAACCAATATTTCTACGAAGATATAACCGAAATACCTGTTTCTTACAACTACCTAAAAACTTACTCAAAGAAGATATTTCAAAATACTAATCTACCAAAACATCTTAGAATTTTACATTACATCGTTAAAAAACCTTGGCAAAATAAACCATTAGTTTCTTTAGAAGAAGGTACAATTTGGCAGGAAAGATATTGGTTTGACTACCATACTAAAACTTTAAAATATAGGCATGATTAAAAGACATTTTGATAAAGGTGAACTATTAGATTATAAAGAAAGAGAACCTAACCTTATAAATTACGAAAATAAAGAAATATTCATACATTTAAATTCTTTTTGTTTAGGTGACACCATTTGTTTTGTTAGTTTTTTAGACCATTTTGTTGAACTGTATAACCCAAGTAAACTTATTGTATCAACTTTCCAACACCATTTATTTGAATCCACAAACCCAAAGATTGAATTTGTTAACGCAAATCAAAAGAAAACTATTATTGCTGATAAGTTAATAAATGTTGGTTACGATAAAGAAGATTTAAATCATACCTTGGGTGGTATGTTTTATGCAACAAAGGATACAATGTTTTTACCACAAGATTTAAAACCTGGTAACATACCTGTAAAACCTAAAGAAAGAATTATTAACCCTAAAAAAATATGTATAGCTCCCGAATCCACAAAAAATATTGCTAAATGGGATTATTTTGGTTCGTATGGTTGGCAAGAAGTTGTGGATTATTTAGTTAATGAAGGTTATGAAGTTTATAACGTATCTTACGAAAATACAATGAACCTTAAAAATGTTAAAGGTTATCATGGTTTTGATGACATCAATGTTTCATTAAACCATATATTAGAATCTAAAATCTTTATAGGATTATCTTCAGGTTTGGCTTGGTTATCTTGGGCTTATAATGTACCTGTAGTAATGATTTCTAATTTTACCAAAGCTCATAACGAATTTGATTGTTATAGAGTTGATAATCCTTTTTCATGTTCTGGTTGTTTTAATATTTTACCAAACATAAAAACAAAATGCCCTTTATTCCTAGGTACACTAAGAGAAAATGAATGTCATAGAAGAATTTCCCCTGAAACAGTTATTAAAAAAATAAAAGAGGCCTTATCTGATAATTAAAATTTACTTAAACTAATAAAAAATTTATAATTTAAACATGGAAAAAAAATATAGTATATTTCACATTGAAGGTGGTCTCGGTAAACATGTCGCCGCTACAGCCGTAGCAAAATGTATAAAAAATAATCATCCAGATAGGGAACTAATTGTTGTTTGTGCTTATCCAGAGATTTTTTTAAACCTACCTTTTGTTGATAGAGTTTATAGAATAGGTGTGTCACCTTACTTTTATCAAGATTTTATTGAAGATAAAGATTCTTTAATTTTTAAACATGAACCTTATTTTACATCAGGTCATATTCATAAGGAAAAAAATTTAATTGAGAATTGGTGTCAAGTTTATAACTTAGAATACCAAGGGGAAAAACCTGAACTTTTATTTAATGTAAGACAAAAACAAATTGGTTTTAATAAATGGAAACGTGAGAAACCTGTTTTGGTTATACAAACAAATGGTGGACCGTTACAAAAACAACCTTATCCTTATTCTTGGACAAGAGATATTCCTTACGATATAGCACAAAGTTTAGTTGATGCATTATCAAGTCAGTACCACATAATTCAAATTTGTAGAGATCCTAAAAACGTTTTAAAAGGTGTTGAGTCAGTTAATGAATCAATGTCTAATATGGAATTAATGTCTTTATTATTATTCTCTGAAAAAAGAATTTTAATAGACTCTTGTTTACAACATGGTGCAGCAGCTTTAGATTTACCTTCTACAGTTTTATGGGTTGGTACAAATCCTGAAGTGTTTGGTTACGAATTACACGATAATATCAAAGCAACAATACCCAATGTTGTTAAGTTACCTGACAGTTACTTATTTGATTATAATTTTAATGGGGTATCACACGAATGTCCTTTGATGGACACTAACATTTTTGATGTTAACGAAATATTAAATTCAGTTATAAATGGTAAATAAAATTTTTTTTCAAAGTTCCTTGCCAAGAGCAGGGTCAACATTATTACAAAATGTTATGGGACAAAATCCCGAGTTCTACGTAACTCCAACTTCAGGTGTATTGGAATTACTTTACGCTGCTAGAGCTAACTACACAACTTCACCAGAATTCAAAGCACAAGATTCTTCATTAATGAAAGATGGTTTTACTTCTTTCTGTAAATCAGGTATTGAAGGTTTTTTTAATGGTGTTACAGACAAACCTTATGTTTTAGATAAAAGTAGAGGGTGGGGTATTCATTATGGATTTTTAGAATCATTCTACCCAGAACCAAAAGTTATTTGTATGGTTAGAGACATTAGAGGTATTTACTCCTCAATGGAGAAAAACTTTAGAAAGAGTCAACATTTAGATTCAGGTATGGTTAACCACGCACAATTAAAAGGTACCACAACTGAAAAAAGAATTGATATATGGGCACAAGGACAACCTGTTGGTATTGCTGTTGAAAGGTTACAAGAAATATTTAGACAAGGTATTAATAAAAAAATGTTATTTGTTAAATTTGAAGATTTATGTTCTAAACCAGAAAGAGAAATGAGAAGGATTTATGAATATTTAGAAATTCCTTATTTTGAACATGACTTTAATAATGTTCAACAAATAACTGTTGAAGATGATAGTGTTTATGGTATTTACGGTGACCATACAATAAAAAATAAAATAGAACCATTGAAAAATGATTACAGTCAAATTTTAGGTAGTAGTGCCAATAATTGGATTAAAACAAATTACAAATGGTTTTATGACGAGTTTAAATATTTTTAATTATGATTTATTTTTTTACAGGACAACCAGGAGCTGGTAAGACAGTGTTAGCTAAAGCACTAAAAGATTATTTAGAAAGAAAAAACAAATTAGATGCTGAACATCCAAATCAAATCAATCAACAACCAATAAAAAAGGTTTTCCATATTGATGGTGATGAACTAAGAAGCTTATTTACCAATCAAAACTATGGCCGTGAAGGTAGAGAAGAAAATATAAAAAGAGCTCAAGATATCGCTAAGTTTATAAATAACGATGGTCATGATGTTGTGGTTAGTTTAGTAGCTCCTTATAGAGAACTACGTGAGAAGTTAAAGGCTGAAGGTAATACAGTTGAAATTTATGTACATACTTCTGATATTAGAGGTAGAGAAAATTTCCATACTGATGAATATGAACCACCATTGGATAATTTCATCAATATCAATACAACAGATATAACACCAAATGAATCATTAATTAACATAATAAACGTATTATATGAATTGGGATAAAAAGAATTACGGTGGACAACCAACAGCAAACAAAGATAAAAAAAGGGCAATTTTTATCGGTAGATATCAACCATATCATTATGGACATATAGAACTAATCAACCAAAAATTAAATGAAGGTACACCGGCTTTAATTATGGTTAGAGATATTGAACCTGATACAACTAATCCTTTTACAACAGAACAAACTGTTGACATGATTCAAAAATATCACCAAGCAAAAGGTGATGACGTAGTTGTTATGGTAATACCTGATATTGAATCGGTTAATTTTGGTAGAGGTGTTGGTTACGAAATAAATGAATTTATACCACCAGCGGATATAGCTTTTGTATCAGCAACTAAAATTAGAGAATCCGTTAAAAATGGAGATAACTCTTGGAGAAACATGGTTCACGAATCAATCCAAGAAGATGTAATAAGTTATTTAACAAATGAAAACTAAAAGTAAAACATATCAAATAAGATATAACACTGTTTCAAAAACAGATAATGAAAGATGGCGTTTAATTGAAGATGGTAAAGAAATTTTAGTTTCTAATGTTATTGTTGATGGTCATACACGTACCACACAAGATTGGATGCCTGAAATCAATGATTTTAAATGGCATGTTAGTTGTACTGGACATTGTGTTATAATAAATAATGTTGCCTATGTAACAACTATTAAAGAAGAGTCTGTGTTAATCAGACATATTTTAAAAACTTTAACTTATAGATGTATTGCAACCATTGTAACTGTTTTAACAGCTCATTTATTGGGGGCCTCTATTAGAGTTTCAGCACTTATAGGTGTAGGTGAATTACTAATAAAACCTATAATATACTTTTTACACGAAAGAGCTTGGTATAAACTTATAAGAGTTAAAAAATAATTTAAAGGGAACTTGGTTAGTTCCCTTTTTTATTACTATATTTGTAGACAAGTAAATTTATACCTATGAATATAGAAACATTTTTAAAATCAAAAGAAACCTACCAAAAGGTTTTAGATACATTAAGAACTTACGCTGACATTGAAGATGAATCAAAAGGATTCGTCGCTGGGGGTTCTGTTTCCAATATTTTATTTTCATTAATACATGGTGGTAATGCTGTGGTTAATGATATTGATGTTTATTGGCAAGTTAAAGAAGATGTTAAACTAAAAGAAGAGCAGTGGTACCCGGCAGTTTATGTTAATGAAGATGGTCTTGAAATGGTAGATGATGCTTATGGTCGTGTATTTGTTTCTGATAGTGGGTCAAGAATGAGGGTTGTCAAACATTCTCGTAAAGGAATATTCAATAATATAGAGTATCTATATGAAGAAAGAAAAAGATACGGTGTTGATATTATAAAACCTAAAAATTTAGTTATTCTTGACGGCTTTGATTTAAATTGTTGTAAGTCAGGT
>Ga0209596_1003448_pt1 | contig 12446 bp, 13 predicted proteins | sample M_130807_MF_Meta_FD_187314 | JGI IMG/M metagenome (GOLD analysis project Ga0209596, IMG submission 187314) | Freshwater microbial communities from Lake Montjoie, Canada to study carbon cycling - M_130807_MF_MetaG (SPAdes) (version 2) | ecosystem: Environmental > Aquatic > Freshwater > Lake... | reverse complement strand
GCCTTCTTACGAAGTGACACTTTGATTTCCCGCTTTCGATGAGCCAACGTCTTGACCCCTCTACTTAGTAAGACACCAAAAGGGGGTAAATGTTGCCTTTACTAGGCCAAATCTAATTGCTAAGCCTGGATTAAGCCTGAGAGTTGCTTAAAAATTACGATCTTGTTCGTGGGCCCTGTCGGGATCGAACCGACGACCCACGGATTAAAAGTCCGTTGCTCTACCGACTGAGCTAAAGGCCCCAAGTGCCACTTCAGCACATTTTCAACCTAACACAAGTACCGCTTAGTTAACCTGAAGAGGTCATCATATGCCATCTTAGGAGGAGGGAAGTGCCAAGGTAATACCGAAGTGAAAACTAAATTTTTAGAATTGTTACTTAAAATAAGGTAATAAATGGGGCTTTATGCGAATTTCTACTATGGATCCCCCTTTCTCGCAATTTGCCTAATTTAGGAATTTAGAGAGCAGTAGAGAGCAGTAGAGAGCAGTAGAGAGCAGTAGAGAGCTTCCACATCTACAAATAATTTTAGTTAAAGCTTATGTTTTCTGCACAAACCAAAGGTCATATTTTGACAGCTTTCTAAGTACATTTATATAGTTCTTGCTCTCTAAAAATTGCAGAATATCACTAGCAGAAGTTCTATTATTGACTTCAATACAGATTGCAGTTGGCCGGATTAACTCAAAGGGCCAGTTGCTAATAATTTCCCATTCAGATCCTTCGGTATCTAAGCTTAGAAAATCAATTTGTTTGATTCTGCATTCTTCAATAAATGTTTGCGGGGTTTTAGTCTCCACTGAAATTAAACCTTGGCTCTTCTTTAACTTATTCCGTTGCTTTGAATGAAAATCTCCATCAATGAAGCGCTCAAAAGTTCCTAGCATCCCCGAAGGCAAAAAATTTTCCACTCCATTCCTATTTGACAGTGCAAATGGATATACAGATACTTTTCCATCTTTACACCTAATATCAATTGTCTTTTTTACTAACTCTGGGTTTGGTTCAACAATTATGCCACTCCAACCAAAGTTCTCTTGAAGCAGATATGTATTGCTAGCGATTATCGGATCACCCCCCCCAATCTCAACAAAAAAATTAGATTGAGATTGAGTTGTTGCAGCTAGAGCAAAAAAATCTTGCCCTAACTGACTTTTGGATTTTGGTGAGTTTGACTCAATATCACTGAACAAATCAGTAATAAAAAACTTTATAATTCTTTTTTCAGCGTCATTAGAATTATTATAGTTTATTCGTATTGCAGACATAAAATCATGTTTTAAATATTCAATAGTGTTATTTGAGTTAAGTGAATACCCAAATTTTTTAATAATTCTCTTAATTAATTTATCCATTAACCTTTTAACTTGATCTCTCTTAGGTATTTTCTGCTTGATTTAGAGCCTAACAGAAAGGAAATTAAATGCACCAAAACTCTAGGAAATCTTAATTTTAATATAATTAATTTTAACTTGTGCCGTGCACCATATGCTAAATACATATAATCTATGTACCCAAATTTTAGATTCAGAAAATCATTCCAATAATTAACAATCTCATCTTTGATTAAATAAATATAATCACGCTTAACATACACGGCATTAAACTGATTGGTGCGCTGAATATCTCTGCAAACTAATTCAAAATCGTATTTATTTAGAAAAGTATTTAAGTCAATAAAAGTTTTTTGGTTTGACCACAAAATTTCTGTTTCCATTTCTATTTTAATTATTCTACAGTTCTTACTTTTCAAACTTTTAATAGCTCCTAATAATAAATCGTGAGTTGACCCTTCCACGTCGATCCACAGTGCTAAAATTGATGTCGGTTGTGAATACAACTTAACTATATTATCTAATGTATTCATAGGAATCTGGATTTTTTTAAAATTCAACTTATTGTTTAAAATTGAAGTTGCTGGAGAAGTTATATTTTCTAAATCTATAAAAATGAAAGATCTTGTATTTTTAGCCCCTAGAGCTAAATTTAGAGTTGTAACACCGTGGTTCGCAGCTAGTAAAGTTTTACTTTCAAAAGTATAGGGATTTGCTTCAATTGCAATCGATTTGCCATGTCTTGCAAAGTTTATCGATGCTGATGCTTCATGTGCCCCGCATTCGTAGAATTCACTTACATCAAGTTTACTAACTAAAATGAAAAAATATTTATCAAGTAATTTAGTAGATTGTCTACGGTATAGATTTTGTTTCTGCCCAACTTTTTTTGGTAAATTCTTGCTGAGTAATATTTCAATTATTGAATAATTGAATAAGAAATTTTCTCCAATTTTATTGCCCATCTTTACCATTTAGTAGAATTTGTTTTAAGCTCTGGATGAGAAACTAGTAAATGCCAAATAATTGATTGAAAAGATTCTGAATGTGGTGTTACCGTGAGAGGATTAATGGTTGGCACGATCAAACATATGTCAGCCATCTGACCGGTATAGCCCCCGTCTCTCCCAGCTATTCCAATAATTTTACAATTAACTGTTCGACCGTAATCAATTGCTTCACAAAGATTTACGCTTACGTTTTTTTCTTTGTCACCACCACCAACTGAAAATATAAAAAGGCAATCTTTTGAAGTTAAATTACTAACTTTTAGCCAGCCAGAAAATACCGTTGACCAACCTTCATCATTTGTTCTTGCAGTTAATTCAGCTACATTATCAGTCGGTGCATAAGATTCAATACCTGCTAGTTTTCTAAAATCATTAACTGCATGACTGGCATTTGCTGCACTTCCCCCAACACCTAAAAAGAAAATACGACCTTTGTCTTCCTTTATTGTTTTGAGTAATTTAACAATAGCTTCTACAGTTTCAGCTGAAATTGCTAGGGCTGTTTGGCTAGTTTCACTTAGATGTTGTTGGCTATATGACATTTTGGCTCCGTTTTATATAATCAGTAAAATCACTGATACCACCTACTGATCCTACCTCATAAAATCTTTGTTTCACTTCATAAGCGGCCAATTGATTGGCCTTACACAAAGCAGAAAAAACATCCGAAAGGTCAAAGTTTTCATCTAAACCATATCTGTCAAAAACATTTTTATTAAAAAAACTTAAACCAAAATCTATATAATTAAATTCGTCTGAATTAGAAGTCTTGGAGTAGTTTTTTACCTTACCAAATGCAAAGTGAACATTACTACTATCAAATTCATTATTATTTTTATAAATTGACATCAAAGCAACTTCATCAACGTTTTCAAAAGCACTTTGAACAGCTTTGTAATCAATCGGAAGATATGAATCACCATATAAAACCATAAATTTTTCCTCGAGAGTCTGTGTTGCTTTTTTAATCGCTCCGCCTGTACCTAGCTGATTTGATCCGTCTTTTGAGTAATTTACTTCTATCCCGTATTTACTACCATCACCAACATAATCTTCAATCATTTCAGATTTATAAGAAGTGCATAAAACAACTCTTTCCACGCCAGACCGAGATAAAAGTCTTAGCTGCCAATCAATAAAAGGTTTTCCACAAATGTTTATTAATGATTTAGGAGTTTCTTTCAAAATCGGTTGCAACCGCGTTGCAAGCCCACCTGCTAAAATCGCTACTGTTAGCATTAGGATAGAATAATTTTCGTGCCCTCATAATCAAATGAGAATCGCACCTCTTCAAGATTAAATTCATTCATCGCTTGCCTAAGTCTATTTTTGTCATTTGTATAAAACATTAAAAACCCGCCACCGCCGGCACCAACAAGTTTTCCGCCAATTGCACCACTCTGAAGTGCTTTACTGTATACGTTGTCGATGAAATCATTAGTTATTCCCTTAGACCTTAAGCGCTTATGCTCCCAATGCTCATTCATTAACTGCCCAAAGAGTTCCATGTCTCCATTTACTAAGGCATCTCGACTTAAGAAGCCTAATTCCTTAATGTAATGAAGGTTTTTAGTTATGTCTTCATCGTTCACTTTAGATCGCTTATCTTGGTCGAATAAGATATTACTCGCCGATCGTGAAATTCCAGTAAAAAATAAAAGCAGATTGTCCTCTAAGTTATGAAGTGTGTCAGTAGAAATTTTAAGGTTTTCTGAAACTACGCTACCATCTTTATTAAAAGTGAATGAAGTGATTCCACCAAATGCAGCTATATACTGATCCTGTTTACCAATTGGTTCTCTAAGTTTTTCTAATTCAATTTTGCAAGCTAATTCAGCTAGCTCTTTTGGGTGAATCTCTCTTCGGTAGTGGGTAAATAAACCTTTCAATAATGCAGTAGCAAAGCTCCCACTTGAACCAAGTCCTGTACCTGCTGGAATATCGGTAAGAGTAGTAATTTCTATTTGGGGAGTATCGAGTTTCATTTCTTTAAGCACTTCACGAATTATTGGATGTTGCACATCATCAACATGATCAACTTGCTCAATCTTTGAATACTTCAGATAAATTCCAGGAGAAAAAGGGCGAAGTATGGTTGTATAAACATACTTATCAATTGCAGCAGCTAATAGAAACCCTCCGTGTTCTTTATAGTATGAAGGTAAGTCTGTACCACCTCCACCTAGGGATATACGCAATGGACTTCTTGCGATAATCATCGATTAGTTCTTTCATATATCTCTTTAACTAATTCTAGAACTTTAATCGAGGAACCTAAATTCGAGGAGTGGGTGTTTTTCTTCTCAATATCTTCGATGAATTCGGCAACCTCTAGTTTCCAAGAGCTGTCTTCGTTAAATTCCCAGGAATTACTCTCAGGAGGTCCCATCTCTGGAAGCATTTTATAGTGAGTTAACTTTTCAGTTCCATAGCTCCCACCGAGGCCAGAGATTTCTAATTTTCCAGTTTCTCCATAAACCTCTAGCGAAAAGGTATTTTTCCATTCCGTACAAGAAGCATGTAAAAAACCAATTGAACCTGAATTATTTTTCACGACAATGAATGCATTATCTTCTACATTCATTTTCCAAAAATAATTCGGTGTAGCGCCATATTCGAGTGAAACTTCCCCCATAAATGCCATAGATAAGTCTAATAAATGAGTGCCTTGATCAATAAGTTCACCTCCCCCTGACAGTTCTTTATCTGCTCGCCATTCTTTTTCATAACCAAGGCGACCACCATGTCCATAACGGGCTCGTAAAAAAAGCAATCTACCAATTTCACCTGAGTTAAAGGTTTTAATAGCCTGGCGAATACCGGGATGGTAGCGATGATTATACCCAACATGCACAAGCAGGCTTTTCGCTAATGCAAGTTGATGAACTTCATTAAGTTTTAAATTATTAATTGCACCGGGTTTTTCAATAAATACATGTTTACCTGACTCAATACTCTTTTCAGCAAAATCAGCAAGTGAGTCATGTGTAGTTGCAATGAAAATAACATCTATACTTTCATTATCAAATATCTCATTTACATTTTTTACATTTTTACAATTGAATTTCAATGTGAAAGAATTAGATCTGATTATGTTAGTGTCATAACAAGACACAATTTTTACTAGATTCTCAAGAGCCCTTGCACGCTTTTCTCCAATTAGGCCACAGCCTATAATTCCTACATTCAGCATTAAATATCACCCCAAGCTAATCCTAAATCTCGAGCCACAATTCTACGTAAAGTATAAAGTTTGGAATCTTGGAGCTCAGAAATATGATTAGGCCACTCAACCCAATTATCCCACTCCGCACTAATCAATTTACCTGTAATGCCATTACTCTTATCAGATACTAAAAACTTTATAAGATCGCATGCTTTTTGCGTTGAATCAACTTTGCTTAAAGATTTTGCGATAGCGGCGTCGTAGAGCGCCTTACCAATAAGTTCTGGCCCTGCTTCAATCATCTTCTCATTTATTCTGGTTTTTTGAACTCCCGGTGCAACAGCATTTATATCAACATTTAAATCTTTACACTCTAAAGCCAAAGTCTCTATAAATCTTATAACTGCAGTTTTAGAGGCCGCATATGATGAAAGATTTGGCAAAGGGCTAGTTGCTCCTCCGCCAGAAATCTGAATTATTTTTCCTCCACCATTTTCGATCATGATTGGTAGAAATTTATGAATAAGAAATATTGACCCCATTAAATTTATTTTTAATGCAGACTCCCATGAATCTAAATCATTTTCCAAGAATGGACCAATTGGTCCAATTACCGCAGCATTGCAAATCAATGCATCAATGACTCCAAGTTCACTACTTACTAAATCTTTTAATTTTCCAACCTCATATTTGTTTCCAATATCTACAACATATGAGAAAATTTTCTGAGTACTATTAGGCACTAAAATTTTCTCTAATTCTTTATGTGATCTAAATACTTGCTCTTCATCTCTTCCACAGAAGGCAATATCAGCCCCAACATTTAATAAAGTTTTCGCAAATTCAAATCCGATTCCGCGGTTTCCACCGCTTATAAAAACTTTTTTACTACTTAGATTCAGTAGGTTAATTTCATTTTTCATTTTTGATTCCGACCGTTAAATATCTTGAGTACTCACCATGATTATTTCCATAATTAAATATAAAACCTGATGGATCAAAAATTGTAGCTCTGCTTAAAAACAATTGCTCAACAATTTCAGATTGCCCTTGCCAGGCCATTTTTTTACCAACAATAACAAGATCTATTTCATTAATTTTAGATAAAGCGCTAGACCACTTTACAAACTTTTCAATAACGTTTTCTGGTAACGTAATTTCTTGATCTTCAAAATAGCTTATTAGATGACCTTTTGCTAACAGTGATGTCGCAAAATCTAGCATCGACGATCTTCTTAAGGTACTAGTACCTTCCGTATATGTTAGACCTAAGAAAACTATTTTAAGATTTTTCTTTTGTCCGAATTTTGTTTCGAACTTTCGCTCCATCCAATTGTTGTTATATTCGTTGCTTTGAATTATTGAACTAATAATACCTTTTCGGTTTTTTTGGAATTCTTCAAGGAACTTAACATCCCGAGCTAAAGTTCCGCCAGCAAAACCAAGGCCTGGTGATACATATATTTTTTTACCAATTCTTGGATCTGACCTCAAACCTTTTTCTACATCACGCGAATTTGCCCCAACTGATTCGCAAATTTCGGAAATTTCACCTGTAAAAGTAATGCTTGAAGCTAGAAATGTATTTATTGCATGTTTAGTCATTTCAGCTGATTCTAGCCCCATCCAGATAATAGGTATTTCAAACTTTGAATAAAATTTTTCTAAACTATCTTCAACTTTGCCTGATTCAGTACCAATAATTATTGATTCTGCCATTAAAAAGGATTCCAGTGCTTTTCCTAATCTTAAATTTTCTGGTTGCACGCAAAATTTAAAATTATTCTCGATTCTCAGAGAATTTGCTATATTTTTTAACTTTCTTGCTGAACCTACTGGAAGTTGTGAAGAAATAATAATTATTGCTTCCTTATTGATGAATGGTAAAGACTTTTCAAATTGTGAAAAAACAAAATTCACGTCAGCTCTATCCGCTTCATCTATCGGAGTGTCATAGGCAAGCCAAAATATTTCACACTCCCTGATATTCGCTGGACTAGCTGCAAATTTAATTAAACCATTCAATTTCGCTTTTATTATTAAATCAAGCACTCCTGGCTCTTCCACCGGCAGCACATTTGATTTTAGATTTTCGATTGTTGATTCATCGTAATCAAGCGCAACAACCTCAAAATCTAATGAGGTTAACGCAGCGCTCGTTACTACACCTAAGTGCCAAAGACCCTGTACGCAAATTTTCATATTCAAGCTTAGTTCTGACTAACTAGCCATTTATTATTTTCTAAAAAATTCAAAGTGCTCTCGATACTTTCTTTGATGGAGAATTTTGGCTTCCAACCTAAAGAATTTATTTTACTAGTTTGTAGGTGTATTAATGAATTATCTCCAATCCACCCTTGTGATTCGGTTCCGAAATCTAACTTGGGAGTAAGATTTAATTTGTTGCTTATCCATCCAATAGAGTCACGCACTTCGCAAGTACCATCCACTCCAAGATTAAATATGTTAACTTTTTCGCTAGAGTTTTTAAGTGCTGCCTCAATTCCATCAATACAATCTAAAACATGTAAATAAGACTTGCGTTGATGGCCATTACCAAGAACTTTTAGATAGTCAGGGTGGTTAATGAGCTGATTATAGAAATCAATCACATGCCCATGTGAGTATCTTGGTCCTAAAATTGAAACAAATCTGAAAATCCATGCCTGAAAATTAAATGCTTCGCAATAGGCCTGAATTAGCCCTTCACAAGCTAATTTTGATGCGCCATAAAGTGAAGTTTGTATTGGGAATGGAGCATTCTCAGGAGTTGGGCTCACTGGGCAATCACCATAGATAGATCCAGTGGATGAAAAAACTATTTTTTTAACGCCTGATAAGCGCATAGCTTCTAAAACATTATGAGTAACTATTGTGTTTTGTTCTAAATCTATGCGGGGTTTGTCAGCTCCAAACCGTACATCAGCATTTGCTGCCAGGTGAAATACTGTATCAGTTTCATTAAAATAACTAGCAAGTGAATTGGTTTCTTGAAGATCAACTTCATGGAATGTAAAATCTTGGTTACTTAATGCTGAATCTAGAAACTCTAAGTGACCAGTACTTAAATTATCTATACCTACAACTTTATTGCCATTTTCTAATAAACTATCTACAAGATTGCTTCCAATAAACCCGGCACAACCAGTTACTAAAACTTTTTTCACACAGGTGACCTCTCGGCAGATGACGCCTTAAATATAGCCCAACTAATATACTTTGTATTGAAATCCCATGTTTTTCGCAATTAAAGCTTATATGGCAGGCAATAATCAAGATAACAAGCAAATTTGTTTTGATATAGTTTATAGACTCTATTGTTTTCCTAGATAAAAGGAAGTAATAAAATTTTTAGCCTTATACTGAAATAAAAGTGAATAAATGATAAACCGTGCAATTTTTTTGGATCGTGACGGCACGTTGAATCTTTCCTACCCACAAGATTTAAAAACGGCTCCACCAAAAAGCTTAGATGAAATTGTAATACTAGATGGCGTTACAGAAGGATTAGATATATTAAGAAAACTAAAATTTAAATTAGTAATTGTAACTAACCAGCCGGACTATATTCGAGGAAGTACATCTCTTAAAAATCTAATTGAAATTAACTCTCAAATTTGTGCGATTCTCAATATTAAATTTGCGTATATTTGCCTACATGATTATGAAGACAAATGCCCATGTAGAAAACCTAATAATGGATTTTTCTTACAAGCATCTACAGATTTGGAGATTAATCTTGCTGAATCTTACTTAATAGGTGACAGATTAAGTGATGTTCAAGCAGGGATAGCCAGTGGTTGTACAAGCTTTTTAATTGAAGGGGATTCAAATAAGATAGCAAATTCATATATTAGTGTACCTTCTATGTTAGAAGCGGTGAAATTAATCTCGGAAAGAGAGCTTTTGAATGGATAAATTTGCAAAACAAATAGAAATTTTTGCGGATGGTGCGGATATTCAAACTATCAAAGATTATTCGAAAATTTCATGGATAACTGGTTTTACAACAAATCCGACACTAATGAATAAATCAGGTGTGAATAATTATTCTAAGTTTGCTAAAGAAGTCTTAGAGATAATCGGTAAAAAATCTATTTCATTTGAAGTTTTTGCTGATACGCACGATGAAATGATTGAGCAGGCAAATATAATTTCAAAATGGGGATCCAACATTTTTGTTAAAATTCCAATAATGAATTCGTTAGGTGAGCCATGTGACAAAGCAATTATTAAAATGAATAACTCAGGTATCCCTCTGAACGTAACTGCAATTATGGCGGCACACCAAGTGAATTCACTAATACCGCATCTCGATCCGAGAACACCAATTTACCTATCCGTTTTTGCCGGAAGAATTGCTGATACAGGATGCGATCCTGAAGAGATAGTCAGTAAAATAGTTAAACTTACAAACTCTAACTCATCAATAAAAATAATCTGGGCATCACCTAGAGAACTTTTAAATGTTTATCACGCAATTAATTCTGGTGCTCATATAATTACTATTACTAGAGACATTTTGAATAAAGCTTATTTAATTGGTAAAAATCTTGATGAATACTCTAAAGAAACGGTTAATATGTTTTTAACTGATGCAAAATCCTCGGGCTTAAATCTCAGTTAATAAATTACAAACTGAAACTAAATTTTGCTAAAATATCTCACCAATTTTTGAAAATTAAAATGATATAATATCTGTATGTTAAATTCTAAATTAACTTTGTTAAAAGACAATTTAAACTTTATATTCGCTCGATCCAGGCATTTTTTTAAGCAAGGTAGGTATAAGCTTGCAATTATTATAAAAGGTAAAGAAGCCGAACATTTAGGTTTAAATTTAGTAACATACAAATTAACGGTTAAAAAAAGAGTCAGTGAACCTAAGTATAAATTAGTAATTGTGACAATGACATTAAACCCAGAAGATTACATAGAAGAATGGATAGATTTCCATATTTCACAAGGCGTAGAACATTTTTATATTTACGATCAGTTGAGCACAGATTCGACTCATATAAAATTGCAAAAATATATTGAGCAAGATTTAGTAACTTTAATTTTGTGGCCAAATGTTTTTGGAATGGGATCACAAGTTCTTCTTTACGCTCATGCAATTTCTGCTTACTGGCGTGATTGTCGGTGGATGTCATTGACAGACTTAGATGAATTTTTGTATCCGACGAATGCGAAAACTGTTTCAGATTCGCTTACCAGTTTAGATGATTACAGCGGGATATATCTTCATTGGAAATCTTTTGGACCATCTGGCCATTTAAAGAAACCTTCTGGCTATGTAATAAGAAATTACACACATATGGCTAACTTCCCAGAAAGTATCTCCGAAAATAATAGACAAAGTAGGATTGGTACTTTGAAATATGATTTAACAAGAATTAAAGCAATAGTTGACCCATCAAAAGTTACTCTGATTAAAGTCCATGGCTGTAAAGTTGAAGGCAAGGTAATAGATAATCCAGGAAACTTGAATTTAAATCACTATATAACTTTATCGCAGGAGGAGTTTCAGAAAAAAATTAAGAGAACGTTAGGCGAGCATACATGGGGAAATATTGAGCATTCAAATAATTGGGCCGTAAAAAGGCAGAAACAGTACGAGTTTTTGGTTGAAAATTATGTGATCAATAAAGATATTTTGAAGTTTGATAAATTTAAGGAATAATTATTTACTTTTACTATTAATTTAATGCTAGTAGGGTAATTACTTTAAGCTTATTTAACATTTGCTGCTTTTGTTATTCTATCTCGGATTGCATCTCCGATCCCGATGCTATTTGGCAATATTATTGCAATTGTTTTAATTTTTTTTTGGTCAGCTAACCGTAGCGATGCATAAAGAACTTTAGCGTATTCTTCATTAGTTTTGGGTGATGCCAATCTAATTGCACCGATCGGAGTTGATATATCTGACATTGCAATGAATCCTTCTTTAGGTTTGGCAGTTTTATCTAATATTATCTTTGCCTTTGGAGAGTAGTGTGAATCTAACAAGCCAGAAGCTTTTATCTTATTTTCATTTATTTTTGTTTGTAACTCTAAATTTGTTGTCACTTTAACGATGTCTGCCGTAATTGCACCTGGCCTTAAAATTATTGGCATAGTGCTTGTGCAATCAATAATCGTTGATTCAACTCCAATTAAACATTTATCACCATCAAGAATAGTGTCTTGTGCTGATAAAAAATCTCCAAGTTCTTCTAAAACAGCTTCTCCAGTAGTAGGAGAAACCGCTCCAAATCGATTAGCGCTAGGAGCTGCAATTCCAAATCCTCCTAAATTTTCAAAAGTCTTTAATAAAGATAAAGCTATGGGGTGGGATGGAACTCTTACACCGATATTACTTTGGCCACCAGTTACAAAGTCTTTTGCTGATAAACTTTTTTTTAATATTAATGTCATCGGCCCAGGCCAATAAGTTCTAGCTAGTTTTATTGCATACTCTGGAATATCAATTGCCCACTTATCCAGTTGATTTATAGATGAAATATGCACTATTAGTGGGTGACCAGTTGGTCGGCCTTTAACAGAGTAAATTCTGCTAACAGCATTTTCATTAGTTGCATCTGCGCCTAACCCGTAAACAGTTTCAGTTGGAAATGCCACAAGATGACCATTTTTTAATGATTTAGCGGCTTTTTCAATAACATCTTGTGTGACGCTAGTGATTATTTCCATGCATAAATCATCTCATTTAACTAGTTTTGATCTGCCCTATTTGACCGATACTCTTCTCCTTCTGGTCCCCATCGTCTAGTGGCCTAGGACGTCGCCCTTTCACGGCGTTAACACGGGTTCAAATCCCGTTGGGGACGCAACGGAGTTGAAAGAGATTTCAACCTCGAGAACGTAAGACCCAGTAGCGCAGTTGGTTAGCGCGCCGCCCTGTCACGGCGGAGGTCGCGGGTTCAAGTCCC
>Ga0209596_1003446_pt1 | contig 12451 bp, 8 predicted proteins | sample M_130807_MF_Meta_FD_187314 | JGI IMG/M metagenome (GOLD analysis project Ga0209596, IMG submission 187314) | Freshwater microbial communities from Lake Montjoie, Canada to study carbon cycling - M_130807_MF_MetaG (SPAdes) (version 2) | ecosystem: Environmental > Aquatic > Freshwater > Lake... | reverse complement strand
ACTCCGTCGATGTCGACAATGGTTTCGCCGTTGAGTATGTGCTCACGCCAAAGGGTCGTGAGACCATCACGCATCTTCGTCAACAACTAAAAAAAGCTTCGATGCTGATTTTGGCGACCGATGCCGATCGCGAGGGTGAACTCATTGCTGCTCATCTCGTAGAGTTTTTGAAGCCCACCGTGCCTGTGCAGCGAGTGGAGTTTCGCTCTGTCACCAAGGACGCTGTCGAGAAAGCACTCACACAGCCTCGTCAGATTGATGCCTCACTCGTGGAAGCCGCCAAGACTCGTCGCATTTTGGATCGTCTGTATGGATTTGAAGTGTCGCCGGTGCTGTGGCGCAAGGTTCGCCAGAATCTTTCAGCAGGGCGAGTGCAGAGTCCTGCGATGCGGCTTGTGGTTGAGCGCGAACTAGAGCGTCATCAGTTTGTCAGCGCAGGGTATTTCGACATCGATGCAACGTCAGCAACATCGCCGGTGTTTGTAGCCAAGTTGACTGCAGTAGATGGTCAGCGCATTGCAACCGGAAAAGACTTTGACTCCAGGGGAGTACTCGTCAACGATGTACGAGCAATTTCAATTGAGATGGCTACTGCCATTGCCACAGTTCTTGAGAGTGGGCCATCAGCGCTTACGGTGTCTTCGTTCGCCGAAAAGGCGTACAGCCGATTCCCACAGCGTCCATTCACGATGAGCAGTTTGTATCAAGCGGCAGGTAATCGTCTTGGCATGAGCACGGCCGAGGCTCGTGTAGTGAGCCAGCAACTCTTTGATGATGGTCACATCACGTATCCCCGAACAGATAACGGGGCGTTTGGGCGTGAGGCGCTCGCCAAAGTGCGACATGCCGTGAAGGAAGTCTTTGGTGATGCATTGCTGTCTCCCAAGGCTCGCTACATCAGTGGCGCCGGAAAAAATGCGCAAGCAGCACATGAGGCAATTCATCCAACACGAATGTTGGTGCGTCGTCCTGCAGGCCTCACGCCTCGACAGCAAGCGCTGTATGAACTGATTTGGCAGCGCACTATTGCCACACAGATGTCAGACGCAAGCGGTGTTACGGTGTCGGTCACTCTGCAGACGACTGCCACAACATCTCCAACAGTCGATTGTGAGTTCAGCGCGTCGGGGACCACTATTACATCGCCCGGATTTCGATTGGCATATGGGTTCGATGAGGAAGATGAGAAAGAAAAATCTCTCCCAGCGCTTACCGTGGGCGAGTCTGTGCCGATGGAGTCATTCACGATGTTGCAACATGCAACGGCGCCACCAGCGCGTTTCACCGAAGCGTCATTAGTGAAAGAACTCGAAGAACTCGGAATCGGCCGACCATCGACATATGCGTCAATTATCGCAAAATTGCGAGAGCGCTACATTTGGTCAAAAAAAGGGGAGCGAGCACTTGTGCCGACCATCACTGCATTTGCAGTGCATCGCATTATGACGCAATATTTTCAGCCTCTCGTTGATTACACCTTCACGCAGATCATGGAAAAAGATCTTGATCGCATTACGTCAGGTGAACAAATGCGCGATCTGCTTCTTACTGATTTTTATTTCGGAGCAGGCGGCGAATGGCCAGGTATTCATCCACTTATTGAGAGCACGATTAAGACAATTGACCCGAAGCAACTTTTTGCGATTGACCTTGGGCTACACCCGACAACAGGTGAGTCAATGCTGATCAAGCCCGGGATTCTGCGCAAAGGGACGTTCAGTCCGTATTTGCAATGCGGTGAGGCCACGCGCAGCATCTCTGATCAGACCATGCTCGACGAACTTGATATTCCGGCGATGGTGGCATTGCTCAGCGCACAAGCAGTCGTTGTTGGTCACATCGATGGAGTGCCAGTGATTGTGAAAACGACAAGTACTGGTAGTTACTTTCAGCTGGGCAACAAAGACGCACTGCCAGTTGGGAGTAAAAAACCACGCACTGTAGGTTTGCTGTCCAACATGACCCCCGAGACCGTCACGATCGAAGATGCCATCGCAATGTTTTCACTTCCGCGAACCATTGGCTCTCACCCCGAAACTGGTCACGACATCGTGGCGCACTTTGGCAAGTTCGGTGCCTACATCGTGTGTGGCGAGGACACTCGGTCACTCAAAGATGAGACCGCTTTATTCAGCCTGATTCTGGGTGATGCGGTGGCTCTTTTGGCTGTTCCAAAAAAGCCTCGGGGCAATTTTCGAGGCAAAAAGTAGTGGCGAGGTCGTTGCCAAGTGGAGACACAGGGGCTAGGGTGGAGGTTGCTCGGGGTTCCCCGAGGCTCCCGTCAGATGTCTTTGGCTGGTTGAGTGTTGAGCATCTCACTTCGGTAAGGCGCTCAATTTCCCAGAAATCCCCCGAAAACAGTGACTGAAAAGACTGAACGAAAGCAGGCACCACAATGGCCGCACATGCCCTAGAAAAATCACAACTCGAAACAAAAGATCGAGAGCAACTCCTCGCGATCGCTGATGCCCTTGGGGTGTCATCGGTCTCTCGAGCCACGAAGTCTGTATTGATTGACAAGATTCTTGACAAAACAGGTGCCAACACTCCGGCGCCAAAGCCGGCCGCTGCGCCAGAAGAAAAGCCCGTCACGCAAGCAGCACCTGCACGCGAACCGCGACCAGCGGCTACCGCCCCCAAAATGGGTGCTGATGGTGAGCCCATGGCTGACTGGGAAATCGAGTTGGCCGAACACGAAGGTCGCATGACCCCAGAGCAGGCAACGACTGCTCGAGATAACAGTGCGCGTCCACAACGCGATGCTGGGCAGCCTCGTCAGCAGGGAAATCGTCAACAAAACAATGCGCCCGGAAATCGTCCACAAAATAGTGGTCAAGATAACTGGGAGAACAGCGACCGTAATCCGCGCAATCGTCGTCGTCGTCGCGGCAAGGGTCCGCGTGATGAAGGTCCACAGGGACAAGATCGCTTTGAAGTCAATGATCGAGAGCCACGCGATGGTGGCGAAGTAATTAGTAACGAACCAGTCGAAGTATCTGGTTATTTAGATTTACGTGATGAGGGCTACGGCTTTTTGCGCATAGGTGGTTATCTCACAACACGTGAGGATGCGTATGTTCCTGTCAAGTTGACTCGGCAATACGGATTACGCAAGGGAGACCACGTCACCGGAACAGCGCGCCCTGCCGGAAGAAATGAAAAAAATCCTGGGATGCTTGAGATTCTCACAGTGAACGGAAAAGATCCTGAATCAGCAAAAAAGCGTCCACGCTTTGAGGATCTCACACCACTGTTTCCGGATTCACATTTAAAGCTAGAAGACCTCAGCGATCCAGGCAATGTGACCGCTCGCATTATTGATTTGATTGCTCCGATCGGAAAAGGTCAGCGCGGATTAATCGTGTCGCCACCTAAGGCTGGCAAGACAACGATCATGAAAACGATTGCAACGTCCATTGAAAAAAACAATCCAGAAGTAAAACTTATTGTCTTGTTGATCGATGAGCGACCCGAAGAAGTGACCGACATGCGTCGCACCGTCAAGGGCGAGGTCATTGCGAGCACGTTTGATCGCCCAAGCGACGAACACACTCAGATCGCTGAACTCACAATTGAAAAAGCAAAGCGCTTGGTTGAACTCGGCGAAGATGTCGTCATCATCTTGGACGGAATCACTCGCTTGTCACGTGCATACAACTTGGCAGCACCAGCGACTGGTCGCGTTATGTCAGGTGGTATTGATGCTGGTGCCCTGTATCCGCCCAAGAAGTTCTTTGGAGCAGCGCGAAACATCGAAGAAGGCGGAAGCTTGACGATCTTGGCAACTGCGTTGGTCGAAACCAATAGCCGCATGGATGACGCCATCTTTGAAGAGTTCAAAGGAACAGGCAACATGGAACTACGCCTAGACCGCAAGATCGCGGAGCGCCGTGTGTTCCCTGCCATTGATGTGGATGCCAGTTCGACCCGCCATGAGGAGCTTCTTTTTGACCGCAAACAGCTGCCATTGGTCTGGAAACTACGCCGAGTCTTGAGCGGAATGGCCGCCGAGGGCAGCCCTGCCCCGGGCCTGGAATTGCTGATGGACCGCCTGCGTACTTTCAAGTCAAATGACGAATTCTTGTCTGAAATCGCAAAGCAACCCACGAATTAGAACCGATACACTTCACCCCTTAGTTTGAGGAGACGATATGAAGACCGAAATCCATCCTGATTATTCAGACATCCAAATCAAGTGCTCATGTGGCAACACATTCACTACTCGCAGCACAAAGGGCAAAGACATCAGCGTTGAATTGTGCAACGAATGTCACCCATTTTTCACGGGTAAGCAAAAGTTGGTCGACACAGGTGGTCGCGTAGAGCGCTTCAACAAGCGTCACGGCGAGCGCAAGGCAGGCCCCAAGAAAGCCGAATAGGTTTTCGTGTCAGACGAGTTAGAGCGACGTAGTCGCTTACTTGGTATCAAACTTCGCGCATTAGTGCGAGATCACATCGGGTCAGATCCTGATGGAGAAATTTTCCCATTCGGATTGGGCGCTGCATTAGTGACTTCCGATGCAACATTTGTCTTGATCGAAGGCGATGCCAGCAAAGCATTGGGTCCATCGTTGTCATGGGCACTGCAACACAGTGACGCACCACTCCATGTGCTGGCAGACAGAGACACCGGAGTCTTGGCTCGTCGTGCAGAGAACTTTCATCATCCCATCTCGATCTGGCACATTGCAGATCGCGTATTGCTTCCGGCAGTTGTCGAACCATTCACGGTTCAAGTCGAGCCACATAGTTCACATCTAGCGTTTATCGGATTGATTGCCCAAGCTGGTGCCGATGTAGTGATTGAACACGGTGTTGTCACGGGTGAAGTACAAGGCCTTGAGATTTGTCGCGTTGTTGATGACGCCTATACGGGTGAGTCCAGACTAGAAGTGGGGATGGGTGCACATGACCGTGAAGCGTTTGCGATGATTCACGGTTCACTCCCAACAGAAAAAGCATTGCGCAATGTGATTGACGCCGTGAGCGCACATCGCAGTGTCGGAGCCGACCCACATCCACTCAACACATTTGGAGCAGAGCGCCTCATGCGCGCGCGTGTCATTGCCAATCCGCAATCGGTGGGTTTTGTCCATGCAGAAGCATCTGAACCACCAGTGCAACGAATGAATCTCAAAGATGCGGTGCCATGTGTGGCGCTTGCTGTTGGCGCACAAGGTCAACGACTTGTGGTCACGTTTGCACACGGAATTGATTTAGATGTCGTGCCGTTTGCCCTTGACGCTTGGCAACGCCTAGAACCAACAGCGCTGCCTGCTGTGGTATTACGCGACCAAGATGTTGTGAAGTCAATTGAGCGCTTGGCCCACAATGCCATAACGAGCGTGCAGATCATCGCCTTCCGGGCTGGCTGAGCCGTATCCTGACAGGGTGCAAGATCGCCTGGAGTCCATAGAGCGCGACTATGTCGACCTCGAAGCCAGTCTGGGAAGTCCTGAAATCTTGGGAGACCAGGACAAAATGCGTGAGGCCGGTCGTCTCTACAAACAACTCACACCATTAGTCACATGTATTCGGGCGCTCACCGAAATGCAAGGAAACGCCCAGGCCGCTCGTGAACTCATGGCCGAGACCGCAGGTGACGAACGAGATAATTGGCGCGAAGAATTGATGGCATCGGAAGCCGCAATTGAAGTTCTTGAAGAAGAACTCAAACTATTGCTGCTGCCTCAAGACCCCAATGACGGAAAAAATTTGATCATGGAAATCCGTGGAGCTGAGGGCGGAGAAGAAGCAAACTTGTTTGCCCACGACTTGCTTGAGATGTATCGAGCATACGCAGCCAAATACAACTGGAACATCGAGACACTGCAGATGGACATGTCAGAGATGGGCGGAGTCAACCAAGTGACTTTGCTAATTAAGGGTGAGTCAGCATGGAGTCATCTTAAATTTGAAGGCGGTCCACATCGGGTGCAACGTGTGCCAGCCACCGAGGCCCAAGGTCGGGTGCATACATCGTCGGCAACCGTGATGGTCATGCCAGAAGCAGAAGAAGTTGATATCAGTATTGATGATAAAGACCTCGACATTGATGTGTATCGGGCCAGTGGTCCTGGAGGACAAGGTGTAAATACAACTGACTCCGCTGTGCGTATTACTCACCGACCAACAGGACTTGTTGTTTCTATGCAGGACGAAAGAAGCCAGTTGCAAAACCGCGCACGCGCGATGCAGGTGCTCAGATCACGTTTGCTGAAATTGCGTCAAGAAGAAGCAGACGCGAAGGCTTCAGCGGCTCGCAAAGCACAAGTAGGCGGTGGTGGACGCAGCGAAAAAATTCGCACATACAACTACAAGGACAATCGAATCACTGATCACCGAATCGGTTTTACGTTGTATCAGTTGCAAGTTGTTCTTGCTGGCGACCTAGATCCTGTGATCGATGCACTGCAAGCAGACCTGCGGGCACGTCAACTCGCTGGCGATGACTGACACAACAATCACGTGGCGCACGTTGATGGCAACAACTGCCGTTTTAGTGGGGGATCGCATCACGGCAATGTGGCTCTGTCATCATGCAAGTGGTTGTGATGCAGATGAGTTTTTAGCAATATTGGATGACTCTGTCTCGCAGCGTTCAGTCGCTCACATCGACGCAATGGTGCACCGCTTATTGGCAGGTGAACCGTTGCAATATGTCATGGGGCGTTGGGCATTTCGACACCTTGATCTGATGGTCGATAAACGAGTCTTGATTCCGCGACCAGAGACAGAACAATTAGTTGACATCGTGTTGTCCTATCTACGAGATTTCCCAGAGACCCACGCCGCGGTAGTCGCCGATTTAGGTACAGGTTCAGGGGCAATCGGTTTGTCGCTATTGCACGAACTCAAACTCGGCTCTATCACGGCGTATTTGGCAGATGCATCTGTTGATGCGTTGGACGTGGCTCGTGCCAATGTGTCGGGCGCAGGTAGATCAGGGATCAACGCCGTGGTCGTGCACGGCAACTGGTACGACGCTTTGCCAAATCAGTTGCACCAAACATTTGACGTCATTGTCAGCAATCCGCCGTACATTGCTGACAACGACCCAGAGGTCGCAGACAATGTGCTGCAATGGGAACCAGGTGATGCGTTGTTTGCCGGAGCCGATGGTCTTGATGCAGTGCGACACATTGTTGCTGGCGCGCGCGATTGGCTGAAACCCGGTGGTCTGCTGGCCATCGAGATTGGATACAAACAAGGCGATGCTGTACTGCAACTGTTGCGCGCTGCTGGATTAGAAGAGACGCAAGTGATTCCAGATCTGTCTGGGCGCGATCGATTTGTGCGCGCTATCGCACCACATTGACGTATTGTTTTGCTGAAGTTACAAGCCGAGATGCTCTTGCAAAAATGAAAGCTGATGAAGCAATAAGTTCTCAGCAACAATTTCTTGTGGTGTCATGTGCGTGACACCTGACAACGGAAGCACTTCATGTGGTTTGCCAGCCGCCAGAAGTGCTGAAGACAATTGCAAGGTGTGTGCTGCCACAACATTGTCATCAGATAATCCGTGAATCAGCAGAAGTGGTCGAGAGAGTTTGTTGGCATCGTTGATGAGCGAAGTTGTGTCGTACGGGTGGCTATCGATTTGTGGATGACCGAGGTATCGCTCGGTGTAATGCGTGTCATAGAGCATCCAGTCAGTCACGGGTGCACCTGCAATAGCACAATGAAAAATGTCTGGTCGACGCAACACGCCAAGTGCGGCGAGGTATCCGCCAAAGCTCCAACCCCGAATACCAACTCGAGACAAGTCTGCACGCGGCTCTATGTCGCCAAGTGCAAGTGCAACTTCAACTTGGTCGGCCAAAACTGGGCCAGCAAGGTCGTGATGAATGCTGCGTTCCCAGTGAGTGCCACGGCCTGGCGTGCCTGCTCCGTCAACAACAACCACAACAAAGCCTTGATCTGCAAACCATTGAGACGTGGCGAACGAGTGCGCTGATGCAACGACACGCTGGGCATGTGGACCACCATACGGATCAAAGAGAACAGGTAGACGCGATGTGCCTGGGTTGCGGGGGGTTAGTACAGCAATTGGGATAGCTCTGTCGCCAACACGATGAAATTGTGTTGTTGACAAAAATGGCAGTGGCTCTGCATAATTTGCAATCTCGCGCACGTTGCTATCAGACCCATCGTCAGACAAAAGAATATGAAAACTTGCACGAGTATGTGTGACGGAGTTCGTGCGTGCGACCGTGAGGTTGTCGTTACTGACTGCAGATGAGGTGAGGTTTCCGTCATGAATGCAGACAAGAGACGAAGCCTGGGTGTCATAACTCCAGATGTGTAGAACTGATGGTGTGTCAATGGGATTGGCATGAAAGACAATGCGCTGGCCGACATGACTCACTGAACGAACCTGCATCTCGGGTGGCGTAATAGCGACATTGTCTAGCAGTAGTCGACGTGCGCCATCTCTGTCAGCGCATGTGACAAGTTGGTTATTCGGAGTAAGCGCTGGTGTTCCGGATACAAGTTCAACCCAGCATTGGTCTGTGTCTGTATAACGTTGCACGCACGCACCAGAACTTGTGTCGATATCTAAAATAGCGATAGTGCGTTGATCACGTGATTGCACCTGCACGATGCAACCCGCTTTGCTCCATTGCACTGCTGTTATGTATTCCCACGCATCGGCAATATCTATTGGGGTAAGTGCTGTCGTGTTGATGTCGACGATATGTAGCGATGTTGTTGCATTAGTCGTTCCGGCTGCTGGGTAACGGTGCGCTACTGCGGGCAGAGAAGGACTAGCAGGATCAGCGATGTACCAGGTGTTGACATTGCCAACATCAACACGCTCGGAGATGATGTGCGTCCCTGTAGGGGACCACCAGTATCCGCGGTGTCGGCCCATTTCTTCGGCTGCCACGAATTCGGGCGAACCCCATGTCACTGTTTCTTTGGGGTCTGAGCACAGAATTGTTTCTTCACCATCAAGCGTGCACACGCAAAGGTCTCCGTCACGAACATATGCAATACGCGTGCCAGTTGGGTCTAGTCGCGGATCAAAAATGCCGGGTGCAACATTGATCGCTTGTGGTGGGGTTTTGTCAACAAGAGAACAAACAAAAAGAACGCCACCCAATACAAAAGTTGCAGTACTCACATTTGCATCGCACGCATATGTCGTGATTCCGCCTGCTCCTTCGCGGGCACGTTCTCGTCGCTGACGTTCTTGTGTGGTGAGCAATGTGTCATCAGCAAGCAATGTGGCTGGATCTGCCACACAGAGTTCTGAACCAGCGGAAACGTCAAGTACCCACAGCGCATTAGCCCTGTCGGTTCCGCTAGCACTGCGAGCAAAGACAATGCGCGAACCATCTGGTGAGATCAGCAGATTGCGTGGTTCGCCCAACGTGAAACGCTGGGTGCGAGCAAGGAGACGCGGAAATGATTCGCTTGTCATAGGTCCAAATTATTTCTGCGGTTCGACAAGTATTTTGGCGTGTTGCTCTGGATTTCCCAAGTCAATAAAAGCCTGCGGAACTCCGTCAATTCCGACGCTGCCTGTGAGCATCGGCGACAGGTCGACATCACCTTGGGCAATGGCATGTAGCGAATATGCAAACTCATCTGGTTCGTAGCCAAGCGCAAATTGCAAATTGAGTTCGCGTGTTACTGCCACCATCGGATGTATTTGGTCGGCCTGCATGCACGCACCAACTACCAAGATATGCCCACCGCGAGGCGCCATTCGCATTGCTTCATCAATCATTGTCGGCACGCCGACAGCTTCAAAGATGAAACGCTCTCGCGAGGTGCCAGTTGTACGCCATGCTTCGATCGCTGGAGTTTCGCGCGGGTCGACAACAAAATCTGCGCCCAGGTGTAGTGCAAGTTGGCGACGTCGTGGAGAAAAATCAGCACCAACAATTGGTCCGATGCCTTTCATTTTGAGTTCTGCGATCACGGCAAGTCCAACGGGGCCGAGTCCGATCACAATTGCTGAGTTCTCACTCGTGATACGACTCTTGGCAACGGCATGTACACCAACAGCGAGCGGTTCAGTCAGTGCTGCCATGCGTGGACTGAGTCCGTTAGGAACTTTTAGCGCCAACATGTCATTGAGAATCATCATGTCGGCGTAACCACCGTTGTAGAGATTGGAATATCCGACTGGATGTAATCCAGATGCATCAAACGCGAGTGGCATTGACACCACGATGTCGCCTGCACGCAAGTTGGTGCAATCTGGACCAACATCTACAACTTCACAACAAAACTCATGACCCATAATTGTGTCTTTGTCGGCAGCAAACGAAGTGATGGGCATTGGACTCGGATCTGCCCAGTTATTCAGTGTCTCGGACAACGCAAGAGATTCTTTTCCGTGTTTGAGCATGTGCAGGTCACTGCCGCAAATGCCACACGCCAAAACTTTCGTCAGCACCTGACCGCTGCCTGCGACGGGGTCGGCCGTGGTGTCGACTCGCAGTTGCCAATTGTTCATGATTGTTGCGCGCATGTTGCAACCCTATTCGTTTGTAGTGGTTATGCGTTCACAAACATGATTCCGTGCGAATCAAGCACGCAGGAGCGACCAACCCATTCGCCCTCACACATTGCCCCCGCTAGATCGGCATCGGTGCTTTGTCCCCATGCTCTGCGTCCATCAGCAAGCAGGCACGCCGCATACGCAGTTTCTGGAGCACCCTCGCGATTGTGCATCACCGTGTAGGCCTCAATTGTGGCTGGTCCCTGCGCATCAACTGCAACAGCAAGATCGCGCATAGGCAGCGCATCAATTTCGGATTGTGGATTGCCAAAACGAAAACCATTTTTTGGAGGTTCGGTGCTGTACACACCAAACGAATGCTTTGTAGTGAAACCACCGTTGCCCCAGATGAACCCCTTGGTTCCGGGGGCAGCACGAAGTTCATTGGCCATGGTGGCGATGGCGTGCATCACATAGTTGTTCCATGGTCCGCCGTTGAAGGGCAGTCCACCAGTGCGCGTGAGTTGTGAGGTGATGTCGAGACCTAATGACTGCGCGCCAAGTTGCGTTGCTGACGGAAAGCATGAATACAAATCAACTAGGTCGATGTCGTCGATACTTAAGCCGGCCAACTCAAGAGCAGATTTTCCGCCGATACGGATTGCGGGAGTTTCATAAAAATTATTTCGATTTGAAACAAAAATATGTTCGTGGGTGTCGGCTCCTGAGTGCATGAAAACCCATCTATCGCGGGGGACACCCAGAGACTCTGCTTTTGCAACTGAACACACCATCAAAGCCGCCGCCATGTCGACGTCGTTATTGGAGTTCATAAGTTTTGGATACGGCATGCCGATCATGCGGTTGGTTGGCGACACAGTGCGGATTTCTTCTGGAGTGTAGAAGCGTTGTGACCAGGCATTTGGGTTGGTGGCTGCAACAGCAGAAAATCGAGACCACAGTTCGCTGATGTGTATTTGATGGTCTTGAACTGAGCGGCCTGCGTGCGCGCGCACCGCTGTCTCAAACATTGGATACAACTGGATCGGCGCATACATCTTGCGCTCGATTTCTTCTGGATGAACAATTTTTTTCTCTTCGGTCACCATGGTGGGCGCAATATCCGTAGTGCGCCAGTCCAGTTCGATGCCAGCAGCACGGGCACGTTTGCGTGTTCTGCTGGTTTCGCCACCAGCCAAAAAGACCAAGTCGATCTCGCCCCGTTGAATCTGCTGTGAAGCCATGTTGACAAGCGTCTGAGGCGTATTGCCCCCTGTTGCAGACAGACCAAGTTCGCGGGGCTCAAGATGCAGATCCTGAGCCACAAAATAGGCCGGGTTTGTGTAGCGCCATGACAGCAGGCTCACTATTCGCAGGGCATCTGGATTAGGAATTGATGTCAAGCCAGCATCTTGGGAGGCGAGCGTGATGGCGTTCGAGATGAGGGCGATGGGGTCTTTGGCATCATCGAGACCAACGGCGTGCTGTGCAACCTGCCCCGTTCCGATGATGATGGGCGTCCGGGGATCAAGTGACATAGGTCTAACGCTAGGCGCTGAGGTGGTCTGAACCTTATGCTGGACGTAATGTCACGAATCGCTATCGGCGCCGACCACGCAGGATTTCTGCTGAAACAACATCTCATCGAGATGCTCGTTGCTCTCGGACACGATGTGCAAGATCTCGGCACGCATTCGCAAGAGAGCGTCGATTATCCACTTATCTGTGCTGGGGTTGGGCGTGCAGTGCGCGATGGCAATGCAGATGTCGGAGTTGTATTGGGCGGAAGCGGCCAAGGCGAGCAGTTGGCTGCAAATAAAGTGCGCGGTGTTCGCGCTGCTCTTTGCAATGATTTGTATACCGCTCGCATGGCGCGTGAGCACAACAATGCCAATGTGCTTTCCATGGGAGCGCGTGTTGTCGGAATCGGCCTGGCAGAAGAAATCGTGACAATGTTTTTGGCGACACCTTTTGCTGGTGGTCGTCACGAACGAC
>Ga0209596_1003445_pt1 | contig 12451 bp, 10 predicted proteins | sample M_130807_MF_Meta_FD_187314 | JGI IMG/M metagenome (GOLD analysis project Ga0209596, IMG submission 187314) | Freshwater microbial communities from Lake Montjoie, Canada to study carbon cycling - M_130807_MF_MetaG (SPAdes) (version 2) | ecosystem: Environmental > Aquatic > Freshwater > Lake... | reverse complement strand
TCAAAGATAGTTGTAATAGTCTTAGATGGAAAGAATTATTGGTATCTGTAAAGGTCATCGGATTTTTTTTGAAGTTTCCTGTTCTGCATGGAGGATTAATTTTTTGAACAATCATACAACCTACCTGTTGAAGTTTACAAAAAAGCGAACACATTTCAATATTGTACTATACTAAGATTGCGCACAACACCATAAAAAGTTGAATTGAATGTGCATGAATAATCACTCTAAAAATTTGCTACAAGAAAAAGAATGAAACTACGAAATGAAATACGTTTCGCAGAACAGCATTTATTATTTTTACACAATTCACATAACGGATATCTAGTTACCCCTCAAAAATGAAAAATAAAATTATTAAAAAACTCTAATTCGTCGTTTTTGTTTTAGTGTATCAAGTAATCTAGTCTACATTCGCGCTTTAAAACATTACACACATGAAAACAAAAATTTTATTTCAATTATTTTTATTAACAACACTGGGAATTGTTTATATAACTATGTCATCAGATGTTAACGGGCGAGCCATGAGTGGCACATCTTGTGGCAGTTGCCATGGAAGTCAAAATTCCGCTACAACGGTTTTATTGAGCGGTTTGCCAGCAAGCTATGTACCCGGTCAAACCTACCCATTAACTTTTACCGTCACAAATTCCACGAACGCTTATGCGGGTTGCAATATTGCGGCTACTGCTGGCACCTTTTCCGCAGGTACAGGAACAAAAATAAAAAGTTCGCAAATTACACATACTAGTCCACAGGCAGCAGTTTCTAACACAACTACATTTACTTGTACATGGACAGCTCCGCTAACTGGTGCCTCCGTTACCATTAATGCAGTTGGAAATGCTGTGAATAATGATGGAAATGCAAGCAGTGCCGACCAATGGAATACGACTACTGTTACATTAAGTGGTGCATGGCCAGCTGCTGTAAATAATACTATCGAAACTTCGTACGTTCATTGTTATCCAAATCCGGCTCTAGATTATCTTACTGTAGAAGGAATCAATGGTGATGTAAAAAATATTTTTCTTTATAACCTTCTTGGGCAAAGCACTAAACCTAAATTTTCCGTTGAAGCAAAAACGATCAAAATCGATTGCCGAAATTTATCAAGTGGTCTGTATTTTTTAAATACGATAGTTGATGGAAAAACAATGAAAACCTCGTTTCTAAAAAACTAAATTCTGCTCAACAGAATTTTAGAAGAGTGAATGAGCTTTAGCAGCCTTGGCTAGGAGAGGCTATTTTATATATGATTAGTGATAACGCAGAGCCAAACATCGCCAATAGCTCGATGTTGTAAACGGGTAAATTAATTCCATCCATGGCTTTGAGCATATTTTTCTATGTTATCCCTTACATTCTTGTGACCATCGAATTCTTCAATTATTTGTTTATAGTGTAGTTTGGCATTTACTAAATCATTTATGTCAACCAGAAGAACCATACAATATATCTTTAGTAACGTTGCATATCTTATATCGTAGGCCTTTAAAATATCATAATCCAGTGGTATCCTAATTTTGTCAAGAATTTCTATAATTGACATTAAGTCGGAATATATTAATTCACTTAAGCTAGATTCGTCAGAATCTCTAAGTATTGTATAATGCCAGACATTATCTTCTAACCCTTGAAGAAATTTATTTGCTGGGTAAATAAGAATTGGAATATCCAAAACAGAATCAATTATTTTAATATTTGGATGTAGTAAATTGATTACATTAAAATTAGAAAACCCTATTGTAAGTCTTAGTCGAGCCTCATCGGAATTATTGAATTTGCTATTTGTAAAATCCAAAATTCTAAAATCTAATTTTGTCTGCTTTATATACTTGCCTTTTGAAAATTTATATCCATTCGATTTCAACAATGGTTTAATTAAATTTCTAAAAAGATTATCTCTAATTTCAATGGCATTCATTTGTGAATAGTTCTTTTGGTTTTGCCAACGCCAGTCTGTAAAGAGCTCCCGTTCACATCACACAAAACTAAAACAGAATTGCCAACAATTTTAGTCTTAAAATCGACTAGGAAGCATGTAACTTATTTCAGGAATTTTTAAAGAGTAAATTAGTTATAACAGCATTGGCTCGGGGAGTCTATTTTATCTATGTTTCAGCGCGAAACATTCTGAAGAGGTGAATTCAATGTGTACTAATAATCACTTCGAAAAAGTTGCTGAAAGCAACAGAATGAAACTACGAAACGAAAGACGTTTCGTAGAACAGTATCTATTTTAATTTATATGCCTCGAGTAACTGGTCAGTTAATAGAATTATTGTAATTTCTTTCTTTAGGCGTTATTTCCTAATTTTTTAAAGGTTGATAACTACTATTGTTGGGGTTGGACATTTGCCTCAGTGCTTGAGGCAAATGTTTTAAAGGTTGAGGCAGTTGCCTTAACGGCTGAGGCAAATGTTTTAGCGGCTGGGGCATTTGCCTCAAGCACTGAGGCAAATGTATTATCGGTACTTTTTTTTTAAACTTGTGGTTAAGGCAGTTGCCTTAATGGCTGGGGCAGTTGCCGTAACGACTGAGGCAGTTGCCGTAACGGTTGAGGCAAATGTAAAAAACGTTGCGCAAAAAGGTAAAATGGAATTGCAAGGCGGCTTATTTGAAAAATTTCTTGCGCAAACGATTGTAACTTATTGCGCCTTCATAAAAAAAGTTGGATGTTACGATTTCTGCTTTTGTTGCTTTTTTTCGCCGTTGTTGGTATTTTTTACATGCAACATCTCCTTCTCCTTCGCAATCTCCAATTTATCCATACTCACATTTACTTCTACATTACCAAAAAGTACTTTGGCGCGGTTTTGTTCTATGGTTTTTATAATGCCAATTTCGCGGCTCTTCATCATGTGTACGGGCGAGCCAATTTTTATTTTCGTTTTTATCGATTTTATTTTCTCTTGCTTAAAGGTTTCTGTTTTTTCTAATTCTTCTTGCAGTTTTTTCTTGGCATATTCGTATCCTGCCAACTTTACAAACTTCTGAATGACTTCCTTTTTATTTTTTGTCTCCAGCCATTCTTGTGTGAGTTGATGTAACTTTTTGCCATAGTCCATCATTTTTTGCCGCTCTTCTTTCTGCTCTTTACTGCGTTCTAAATCGGTCTCCATCTTTTCATTCAGGTCTTTAAACTCTCGTTTTTCGGCAGTGGTTTTACTCATTTGTTTTTGCAAATCCCGCTTCAACTTCACAATATTATTTTTTTCCAATTGCAATTGATTCAAGAGTTTATCCATGCTTATTTTTTCATCACTCAATATGGATTTTGCATCGTCGATAATGGCTTTTGGCAGTCCAATTTTTTCTGCTACCTCAAAAGTAAAAGAACTACCTGGTTCGCCAATATGCAGTTGATACAAGGGTTTCAAGGTTTTACTATTGAAGAGCATACAAGCATTAAAAATGCCATCTTTCTGGTTTGCCAATAATTTCAAATTGGTAAAATGGGTAGTAACTACACCTTGGGCTTTGGTTTCATTTAGTTTATTTAATATCACTTCTGCCATTGCACCGCCCATATCTGGATCGCTACCGGTACCAAATTCATCTATCAAAAACAAAGTATCCTTATCCGTTTTTTCTAAAAAATATTTCATCTTCAACAAGCGCGAACTGTAGGTACTTAATCCATCTTCAATACTTTGGTTATCGCCTATATCGCCAAACAAATTTTTCTTGATACTCATTTCGCTTTTTGCAGCAGCCGGAATCAACAAACCACATTGCAACATAATTTGCAACAAGCCCAATGTTTTTAAAGTAATAGATTTTCCACCTGCATTGGGTCCACTTATCACCATGATGCGCTCACTTGTATGCAAGCTGCACTGTATAGGCACGGTAGGCAAATGGCGTTCCGTATTTTGTAATAATAAAACTGGATGAAACGCATTGAACAAATGCAAATGCGTATTTTGTTTGGATATAATAGGCAAAGTTGCTTTCAACTCCCTGCCCAATTTTGCTTTTGCCGCAATAAAATCAAACGCTATCAATGTGTCATAATACCCCACCAGTACTGCATGAAATGGATGCAATAAGGCAGTCAGTTCTTTTAATATTCTATGTATTTCTTTTTGTTCATCCTCTTCCAATTGCTTGCGATCATTATTCAATTCAATCACATTTTGTGGCTCAATAAAAGATATTTTACCAGAAGCAGATTGACTTAAAATAATTCCTTTCACCTCTCTTTTATGCTCTGCCAAAATACATAGCACTCTTCTGCCATTCACAAAGTTTTCTTCAAAATCGGCAAGGAATCCCAGCTTCTTGTATTTCTGAATATGGATACGATACAGGCGATCACTGGTTTTGCGGTTCTCTTGCATATCCTTACGCAAACTTTGTAACCATGGAGAGGCTTCATCTTTTACCAATCCATCTTTATCAATAATTTGATTAATTGCCGACAACATAAACTCATCTTTCTCCAAGTGTTTCAACTTATTTTTCAAATAAGGAAATACGTCTTCTTTGTCTTCAAAAAATGTAAGTAATTCGTGGGTAGCAGTAATGAGTTGCCTTAACATTACAAATTGCAAGTTATTCAGTACTGCATTTTGAATGGTCAGTAAATGCAGTTCATTATCCAACTCCGGATATTGTCCAGTTGGAATTAAATCGCCTTGGTGTAGTGTCAATAAAAATTCATTGGTTTCCATTAATCTTTGTTTGACAAGATCAAATGAAGAAGATGGTTTCAAGGCGTGCACCAATTGTTTGGCACGTTTTCCATAACAGTATTTATCCAACAATGCTAGGATATAATTGAAATCAAGTTGTTCAGCAAGATGTGAGGGATAAATATTCATGTACAAATTAGCGAACTGCAAATATGAGAAAAGAGTAGCAGAAAAAAATATTTTCTAACGATGTGGCAAAGCATGTAATAATACGCTATCGGGATAGATAACTCGATGTAAAAAAAGACCTTGTGCTTCGGCGCTAAAATCTGCCAAAGTACAATCTTTAGACAATATGATTTCTTCAAATTCAGGTATAGTCAACTTACCTCTTCCTACTTGTAAAAGTGTACCAACAATACCTCGAACCATGCCACGTAAAAAACGGTTGGCTTCAATAGTAAAACAGAGCATTCCACTTTCCTCTTGCGACCAGAATGCATAAGCGATGCTACAATTGTTTGTTTTTACTTCTGTATTTCTTTTGGAGAAAGAAGTAAAATCATGATGCTGTAAAAGTAGTTTGGCCGCTTGATTCATTTTTTCTATATCCAATTGAAAAGGAAAATAATAAGCGGTCTCTTTACAAAATGGATTCTTTTGTGCTGTTACGTAATACAAATATTTTCTGCCGATAGCATCAAATCGTGCATGCGCTTCTTCGCCAACTGAAAACAGATTCTTCACTACAATATCGGCATGTAAAATGGCATTCATACTATACAATAAGCTACTTGGAATGGCTTGTTCAATGTCGAAGTGCAAAAAATTTTGCTGGGCATGCACGCCTGCATCTGTTCTGCTGGCAGTTGTAGTTTGTATTTCTTGTTTGAAAATGGTGGAGAGTGCACGATTTATTTCACCTTGCACAGTAAGTCCTGCCAGTTGAATTTGTATCCCGTTGAATACGGTTCCTTTGTATGCTATTTCTATAAAATACCTAGGCATACTGGAAATGATGAGAATGAAAATTGATAATGCTACCCAACGTATTTAAAAGATTTACAATGATGGCAGCAACATTTTATTTTATCCCTCTTTTGGATTCAGCGATAATTTGCTCCTTTGTGATAATAAATTTCTCCACTTTCGTCAATGGAATACGTAAATGAACAGGTGTAGTTGAATTGACTATTTCGGCATCAAAGTTTGGATTCCATCTTCTTAATCGAACGATATCTTCATCTAAAATTTTAGATATTGCATTTAAGTTATAGCTTCCTTTTACTTTTAAAATAGCCATTTGATCTAATTCTGCTGGTGTAAAAATAATTTTCTTATCGTCTTCTTTTTCATCCACATCAACATCTGCGTTCGATAATGAATTATTTCGCAAGCTAGAAAAATCTGCCTTTGGTGCTTTTGCTCCTTTTGGAATTTCGCCCATGCTCAATACATTCGAAAATCTATCCATGAAAGTGGTGGTAGCAATAAATGCCATCACATGATTTTGTGTTTCTTTAGGAAGCTTGGGTTTAATATCCCAAAAGCTACGACCTGAGCCAGTATTGATGGCGCGCATTACCGGAGCTGGACCGCAATTGTAAGAAGCGATGACCAATAACCAATCATGAAACATGCCATACAAAAGTTTAAGATAACGAGCTGCCGCATTGGTGCTTTTATACATATCTCTACGCTCATCCATCACCTGATCTACTCGTAACCCCAACATTCTTGCAGTACCTTCCATAAATTGCCAAGGACCTACAGCACCAACGGATGACACTGCGTTGCAATTCATAGCTGATTCAATGACTGCTAGTGATTTCATTTCTTTAGGTACACTAAAGCGTTTCATGATATTGTCAATCAATCTAAAATAACCGCGACTAGAATTTTGTATGTGAGATAAACGAGCACCATAATTGGTATTGTAATTCTTTACATAATCAATAATATAATCTGTATATGTTCCATATACAGATTTATTGACTGTGATATTGGCGTTTGCCACTGGTGGCTCCGTTATATTGTTCAATTTTCTTTTCACAAACCTTGAACTATCCATAGGATTATTCAATGCTTGCAATCTTCTCCATTCATACTTAGCAGCAAGTTCTTGTCTGAATTTAAGTGGTAATGAAGCGGTATCTGTAATTTTAATGATAGTTACACTATCTTTTGATGTGGCTAGCAATTGTAAATTACTAGTGCTTATAAACACAATGGTCGTCAATATTATACATGAAAAAATATTTTTCATAGCCCCCCTTTCTTATTTAATTATTGAAAATATTGAAGAAATTTATTCTTTCTCCTTGATACCTGACTCCAATTCACTTTTTATATTGTCCTTGGCATCTTTAAATTCACGCATACCCTTACCTAATCCACGCATAAATTCAGGAATTTTTTTCCCGCCAAATAAAACCAAAATTGCTAATACAATTAGTAACATTTCTGGTGTGCCTGGCATTGCGATTAATAATTGATTGAATAGTGTCATGATCCTCTTAGTTGAAGAGCAAATGTATTCATTTTTACGTAAAATCAAAAAAAGATGTTTTCGTAAATGTGTAAAAAAGAAAAAACGAGCATTAAGCTCGTTTCTAATTATGTTTATCTGAATCGATAGTATTAGTTCATTCTCTTCTCTTTGATACGAGCAGATTTACCTTGACGATCTCTCAAGTAGAATAATTTTGAACGACGAACGCGTCCTACTTTAAATACTTCCACACTGTCAATATTTGGCGAAAATGCTGGGAATGTACGTTCAACACCTACATTGTCACTCATTTTACGAACGGTAAAAGTAGCAGTTAATCCAGTACCTTGACGTTTGATACAAACACCTTTAAATGGTTGGATACGCTCCTTAGTTCCTTCTTGTATTTTATAATTTACGGTAATGCTATCACCTGCTTTAAAAGTAGGTAATTCTTTCATCGGACTAGTTTGTTGTTGCACAAATTTTACTGCTTCTTGCATGACTATCTTTTTTTGGGAAGGCAAAAGTAATTGAATAATTATTTAAAATGAAAATAATATGCATCTTTATTAAAAAAAACCGCCACAAGGGCGGTTTCATTCATTCTTATGAGAATCATATTAAGGGAAAATACCTAATTCCATGTAAGATACACCAATTTTATTGATTGAATTTACAAAAGCAGCCGTTCTCATGTCAGCTATTTTTTTGTTCTTCAACCAAATATCTTTGATTTCATGATAAGAGCCCATCATGGTATCTTCTAAACCGCTATGTACTAAATCTACTTCATCTGGTCCGTGTAAAATAATTTTACGTTCAGCAGCGCTTACTTTTTTTCCAGTAAGACCTTCTATAGAACCAAGTATGCTTGTGTTCATATTTTCGCTGAATCTTTTTTCCATACGGCCATAACGAACATGGCTTAAGTTTTTCAACCACTCAAAATAAGAAACCGTAACACCACCAGCATTGATATACATATCTGGAATAACAACTGTTCCTTTTTTAGTTAAAATTGCATCCGCATCTGGTGTTAAAGGACCATTAGCAGCTTCCGCAACGATACGAGCTTTCACTCTTGGTGCATTTTCGCCATTGATTACATTTTCAAGTGCAGCAGGAATTAAAATATCACATTCTAATTCAAGTGCTTCTGCAGATTTTTTCAAATTTTTCGCACCAGGGAAATTTAAAATAGAACCTGTTTTTTTACGATGTGCCATCACAGCGTCAACATCTAATCCTTTTGGATTCGTAATTGCGCCTTCATATTCTGCAATACCAATAACTCTAGAACCGCCTTCACCAAAGAATTTCGCTGCATGGTATCCAACATTACCTAAACCCTGCACAACAACTGTTTTATCTTCCATGCCAACAGTCATATTTAATTTCTTCATCATTTCGGTATCGTTACACATTTCACGAACACCAAAATAAACGCCTAACCCAGTTGCCTCAGTACGACCTCTTACACCACCTTGTGTAACTGGTTTACCTGTAACACAACCAGCAGCATCTATTTCGCCTGGACGCAAACTCATGTAAGTATCTACTATCCAACTCATTTCTTGTGGACCAGTTCCATAATCTGGCGCTGGCACATCAATACCAGGTCCGATAAAATTTTTCTTTACCAACTCAGCAGTGTAACGTCTTGTTACTTTCTCCAAATCGTAAGCGGATAATTTTTTAGGATCTATTTTGATACCACCTTTTGCACCACCGAATGGTACATTTACGATAGCACATTTGTACGTCATTAAAGCAGCTAATGCCATTACTTCATCCTGGTTTACATCCATGCTAAAACGGATACCACCTTTAGTCGGTAATTTGTGATGTGAATGTTGAACACGATAAGCTTCAATTACTTCAACTTTATCTGCAATTTTCACTGGAAAATTGATACGATAGATGCTATTACAAGCTTTGATTTGATCTAAAATGCCTTTGTCTTTTATATTCGTAAAAGAGGCAGCTTTGTCAAAATTTCTTTCTACACTTTCAAAAAAGCTGTAGTGTGCGGCGGCTTTTGTTGCTTTTGCCATAGATGTTGTATTATAGTTTTTAAATAAGTAAATGGGTTAATTATTTTTTTTCTAAACGAGAAATTTTACGTTCCAGTCGTACCAAATAAAAAATAATGCCTGCAAAGATAGTCAGCAAGACTAAAACTACAAGGTATATTTGTCCGTTTTGGTGAAGGAGACCTGCATTGTTATTCACATCAGTTACTTGCATGGTTTCTTGCGCAAATACAGGCATAAATCCAACAATAAATAGTAGAAGTAATGATATTATTTTCATGCAATAAAGGTTTCAGGTTGTTCTAATTTTTGTATTCTTAATCTCAAATCAAAAATCCATATGCCTAATAAAGGCCATGCAAGCATAGCTGGAATGGATACATATTTCAACAAATTATCTTGTGTTTTCAATGCTTCAAATGGTTTATTATCTGCACCAGGATGCAAGGACGCAAAGTGTGCAGGTATAATATACACCAATGGAATAAGCAAAGCGAAGGAGAAAATATTGTATACCGCAGCTAAACGGGCTCTCTTTTCATCATCCTTAATGGAATGCCTTAATATTCTGTAAGCCGCATAAATAAGCAATGTCAATCCAGCACCAACTTGTTTAGGATCATTGCTCCAAGGCGCCCCCCATTGAACATTTGCCCATTCCATGCCAGTAATCATTCCTAGAGCGCCGAAGCACAAACCGGTGATTACAAATTCATTGGAAATGACATCGTACTTCAATTGATTTTTTCGCAAATAAATTATGCCGTAGACTACTGACAGTAAAAAACAAAGTAACATAGTATACCACATGGGCACATGGTAAAACAAGTTGCGGATAGATTCTTTGAGCTTAGGCAAATAGGGAATATCAATAAGCATACCTACAGTTATTACATAAAGTAATAAAATCGCACACAGTATTTTCCACCAATATTTTGCCATCTATTTTTAGTGGGTGCAAATATAGTGGTAAGATATTTGGATTATTCGATATGGATAAAAAAAAGTTGGATTGATTTTGATTTTGTGTTTAACGAACAAGAATAAGTATGTTGAAGAACTAATATAATCATCGCTACACTATTTTGCTTATGAACCATTGATTCTATAGAAACGTATATAAAATAGAAAAATATCCAATTTGCTAAGCGGTCCTAACAATTTAAATTACATTTGATTCCATCTATAAATACTTGACCATGAAATTTGTTTACTTACTCCTTCTTTCAACATTTTTTTTCTGTAAACAAACCATGGCTGACCGGATTTATATCATGAATAGTCCAGGCTTTCAAAGCTTGACTGTTTCATTAGCTACTGCCATAACCAATAATGGACATACCATAACGCAAAATGCATCTGGGGTTTATACTTTACCAGCTGGATTTACAACTACCTGTGTAGACCCAATCAATGGTTATGATTGGTTATGTTTTTTTGGTAATGAAGATTACACACCGCTATTATCCCAAATACAAGCTTTCATTGATTTAGGTGGCAAGGTTTTGTATCAATACGAAGTAAGTTGTTGCACGGTTTCATCATCCGCGGCTGCTACCATTGCGAGCAGTCTTACTGGCTTGAGTATTACGCCTAATGTCAATGCAGGAATAGCGCTCACAGTCACAGGTTGGGTCGCTTCCAATATTCATTGTTGTATCAACATTACTGGCGCCGCTTATAAAGGCATGGATGGTGTACCTATCGCAAATCAATTGCAAGCAACAGCAAATCTTGGCGGTTCTACACCACTGGTTTCTGTATGTCCAAATTTTGCTATGGTATTTGCCACTAACAATTTTGTTGGCACAGCACATCAAGGTGGCTTCATCGGAGTGGGAGATTTCAATGCTTGGTTTAATGGCTTACCTACTAGTTCGGCAGTTTATACGCCTTTAGTCAATTTTATTTTTCCAAATGATACAAGCACTTGTTATCTTTTCCCGCCAGGGTGTTTGCAAACCTATAATGGCTTTAGCACATCTGGCATTATTCTCGATTTAGGAAATGACACTACACTTTGTGCAGGTCAATCCTTATTGTTGAATGCGGCAAATGCCGGCGCAACTTATTTATGGCAAAATGGTTCCACAAATTCTACGCAGAATATCACTTCCACCGGAACTTATTGGGTTCAGGTTACAACAGCATGCGGACAAGCAACAGATACAATTCATATTACCAATCAATTGGGTCCAATTGTTCAATTAGGAAATGATACGACCATTTGTCAAGGAAATTCGCTCCTCTTAAATGCAAACAATCCGGGGTCGACATTTTTATGGCAAAATGGATCTACGAATTCTACTCTAACTGCAAATGCTGCTGGTACCTATTGGTTGCAAGTCTCTAACTTTTGTGGAGTAACAGCCGATACAATTCATATCAGTCTGACCCCATTACCAATAGTAAATTTAGGCAATGATACATCATTTTGTGCTGGTCAATCCCTAGTGCTTAATGCTGGTAATCCTGGCTTACCACATCTTTGGCAAAATGGCTCTACTAGCAGCACGTTCACTGTAAATCAATCAGGATTATATTGGGTCAAAGTTGGAACTGGCTGCAGTACAACCGACAGCATACAAATTACAATTTTGCCTAAACCAATTATTAATTTAGGTCTTGATCAAACTTTATGTTACGGCGAGACCACCCTTTTAAACGCAACTTATCCGGGTGCAAATTATTCTTGGCAAGATGGCTCTAGCAATGCAACCTTTAATGCTAGCAGTTCAGGTTTGTACTGGGTAGAACTCAATCTAAATAATTGCACATTTAGAGATTCTGTATTGGTAAATATTGGTCCATTTTTCACCGTTGATCTTGGTGCCGATCTCGAATTATGTAGTGATAGCATAGTGCAATTAAATGCTACATCTACAGTGAATGTAAATTATCTATGGCAAGACAATTCCACGAATCCAATATTTAACGCTACACAAACAGGCATGTATTGGGTCGAATTAAGTCAAGGCAATTGTACCAAAAAAGATACGATAAATATAGTGTTTAACGAGGTGCCAAGAATAGACCTAGGGCCAGATAAAAGCTTATGTCCAGAGGAAAGTGTAGTGATAGATGCCACTACATTGAACGCGACTTATCTATGGCAAGATTTTTCAAAAAATCCAACTTATACCGTGCATCAAACAGGATTATATATCGTGGAAGTAAAAGTAAAAAACTGCATTGGAAAAGATACCGTTTATGTCGATTATCTACAAGAAAATTGCCAATGCTCTATATATATCCCGAATGCTTTTTCACCAAATGAAGAT
>Ga0209596_1003444_pt1 | contig 12452 bp, 22 predicted proteins | sample M_130807_MF_Meta_FD_187314 | JGI IMG/M metagenome (GOLD analysis project Ga0209596, IMG submission 187314) | Freshwater microbial communities from Lake Montjoie, Canada to study carbon cycling - M_130807_MF_MetaG (SPAdes) (version 2) | ecosystem: Environmental > Aquatic > Freshwater > Lake... | reverse complement strand
CGAGATCTTGCAATTCACTGATCGTGAAGCAGCACGCATCGTGCGTAAGGTGTTGGCGTCAGCAGTTGCTAACGCCGTCAACAACGACGGTCAAGATGCAGACGACCTTTACGTCAAGGCCTGTTTCGCCGATGAGGGTCCAACTCTCAAGCGGTTCAGACCACGCGCCAAAGGTCGTGCAGGCCCCATCTTGAAGCGTTCTTCGCATATCACCATCGTGGTTGCGCGAATGAGCGACGAAAAAATTGCAGTTCGTGACATCAAGTCAAGTGCTCGAGGTTCAGCATTGTCGAGCCGTCGTGCTCGTGTTGAAGGTTCTCGCAAGCGCACCCCAGAGACTGCGTCAGCGCCAGCCGACACAGCACCAGTTGAATCAATCGAAGCGGCCGAAGAGATCATTGCTCTCGACGTCACAACAGACGAAATGGAGAAGTGATGGGTCAAAAAATTAATCCTTACGGCTTCCGCCTCGGAATCACCACCGACTGGAAGAGCCGTTGGTTCAGCATTCGTGAATACAAGGACTACCTCACAGAGGACTGGAAAATCCGTGACTATCTCATGGCCACGCTTGACGACGCTGCAGTGAGTCGCGTCGAAATTGAGCGCACCCGTGACAAGTTGCGTATTGATGTGCACACCGCACGTCCCGGAATCGTGATTGGTCGAAAAGGTGCCAAGGCAGAAGAACTCCGAGGCGGCCTTGCAAAGATCACTGGCAATAACAAATTGCAACTCAACATTGTTGAGATCAAGCAAGCAGAACTCGATGCTGCATTAATCGCTCAGGGTGTTGCAGACCAATTGCTCAACCGCATCGCGTTTCGCCGTGCCATGAAGCGCGCCGTACAAAATGCACAAAAATATGGTGCACTCGGTATTCGTGTTCAGTGTTCAGGTCGTTTGGGAGGCGCAGAAATGAGCCGCACCGAGTGGTACCGCGAAGGACGAGTTCCATTGCACACTTTGCGAGCAGATATCGATTACGGATTCCGTGAAGCCGCAACGAGCTCGGGTCGAGTTGGTGTCAAGGTCTGGATCTACAAGGGAGACATTCTTCCGTACAAGAGCCAGTCACAAGACAAGATCACCCAAGAAGCCGCAATGGCCGTTGGCGAGACATCTGGTCAGTCACAAACAGAAGTCCGTCGCGTGGTGTCATCTGCTGGTCCACGTGTTCAGCAAGAAATCGCCGAAGTTGAAGTGACTCCGTTGGTCAAAGAAGCCGATCCCGAATTCGAGCGCTTGTTAGAAGAAGAAGAAGCAATTGAAAAACGTCTCCATGATTCTCATGAGACACCCAAATTGCGTGGGGAGGGCTGATCATGTTGATGCCTCGTAAAATTAAGCACCGCAAGCAGCACCGTGGTCGCATGACCGGAATGTCAAAGGGCGGAAACGAATTGGCTTTTGGCGAATATGGCATTCAAGCACTTGAGCCAGGCTGGCTCTCTGCTCGTCAAATCGAAGCAGCTCGTGTGGCGATGACTCGACACATTAAGCGTGGCGGAAAAGTGTGGATCAATATTTATCCAGACAAGCCCGTTACCAAAAAGCCTGCAGAAACTCGTATGGGTTCCGGAAAAGGTAACCCAGAGTTTTGGGTAGCTGTAGTCCGACCTGGGCGCATCTTGTTTGAGTTGTCCTATCCATCAGAAGACGTTGCACGCAAGGCACTCGAACGCGCCGTGCAAAAACTTCCTATTAAGGCTCGCGTGATTTCACGTAACGAGCCCATCTGAGAGTAAGGCAGACACACGATGACACAATCAATTTCTGATCTCCGAGACATGGATCTCGTCGCACTCGTTTCAGAGTTGCGCGCATCCAAGCAGGAGGCACTGAATCTGCGGTTCCGCAGCGCTACTGGACAACTCGAAAATCATTCAGAGTTGCGCAAAGTACGCCGTCAAATCGCTCGTATCAACACGCTTATCCGTCAGCAAGAAATTGCTGTCGCTGAAAAGACCGGGAAGTGAGTAATCCAATGACTCAAGAATCAAGCACAGATCGCAGCGTTCGCAAGATCCGCGAAGGAATCGTCGTGTCCAGCAAGATGGACAAGACCATTGTCATCGCCATCGTTGAGCGCGTGCCTCACCCGAAGTATTCCAAGTTCGTGATGCGTACAAAAAAACTGTATGCCCACGACGAAGCCAATGATGCTCAAGTCGGAGACCGAGTACGCGTGATGGAGACCCGTCCGTTGTCAAAGTCCAAGCGCTGGCGCGTCATCGAGATCATGGAGCGTGCAAAGTGATTCAGCAAGAGTCCCGTCTACGCGTGGCTGACAACAGCGGAGCCAAACAAGTTCTTGTCATCAAGGTCTTGGGCGGAACACGTCGTCGTTACGCATCCATCGGTGATGTTTTCATCGGAACAGTCAAAGATGCTATTCCCGGTGCAGCCGTGAAAAAAGGCGAGGTTGTCCGTTGCGTCGTTGTTCGCGTCAAAAAAGAAAAGCGCCGCTCTGACGGTTCGTATATTCGCTTCGACGAAAACGCCGCCGTTCTCATTAAAGAAGACCTCACACCTCGCGGAACCCGAATCTTTGGACCAGTTGGTCGTGAACTTCGTGACAAAAAATTTATGCGAATCGTTTCGCTTGCTCCGGAGGTGCTCTGACATGAAGCTACGCAAAGGTGACCAAGTAGAAGTCCTGTCAGGCAAGGACAAGGGAAAGACTGGAGAAATCCTGTCAGTGCATCCAAAAGAAAACAAAGTGGTGGTGTTTGGCGTTAATCGCGTCACTCGTCACCTCAAAGCCCGCAGTGCAAAGCAACCTGCTGGCCGCATCGAAAAAGATCTACCAATCGATGTGTCCAATGTGGTGCTGTTGCATGACGGCAAGCCAACACGTGTTGGTTACAAGATCAACGCAGATGGCACCAAAGTTCGCATTGCAAAAAAGACCGGAAAGGAAATCTCATGACGACAACAACTGTTCCACGCTTGAAAGAGCGCTATAACGCTGAGATTCGTCAGGCACTGTTGACCCAACTTGGGCTCAGCAATGTCATGCAGGTTCCTACCCTGACAAAGGTTGTCATCAACATGGGGGTTGGGCGAGCCACACAACAGCCGTCATTGCTTGAAGGTGCCGTTGCTGATCTCACTCGCATCTCTGGTCAAAAGCCAATCGTGACCAAGTCACGCGACGCTATTGCAAACTTTAAGTTGCGCGAAAACCAAGCGATTGGCTGCAAAGTCACATTGCGCGGAGACCGCATGTGGGAGTTTTTTGACCGCTTGTTGTCAGTAGCGATTCCCCGTATTCGCGACTTTCGTGGACTGCCTGCAAATTCATGGGACGGTCACGGAAACTACACATTTGGACTTACAGAACAAACAGTGTTCCCAGAAGTTGATTACGACAAAATCGATGCCCCTCGGGGCATGGACATCACAATTGTTACAACAGCAAAAACGAACGAGCAGGGCAAAGCATTGCTTGATGCGTTCGGATTCCCTTTCAAGCGCGGCAACGAGACGGGTGGACCTCCAGCGAAAGCTAAGCGTTCAACACGTCCCGGTCAGCGCGGCGGCAAGAAGAAGTAGTCAGGTAAGGAAGAACCATGGCAAAGAAATCACTCATTAACAAAGCAAATGCAAAGCCCAAGTTCAAGGTACGTGGCTATACACGTTGTCGCCGTTGTGGACGCGCACGTTCGGTATACAGAAAATTTGGTCTGTGCCGTCTGTGCTTCCGCGAGTTGGCACACGCAGGCGAAGTACCCGGTATCACCAAGGCGAGCTGGTAGGTAAAACATTATGATGACCGATCCAATCGCCGACATGCTCACCCGCATCCGCAATGCCAACGTGGCGTTGCATGATGAGGTAGTGATGCCATCCTCCAAACAAAAAGTTGCACTTGCTCAAATTCTGAAATCAGAAGGGTACATCGTGGGTTTCACCGTGGCGCCTTCGACCAAGGGTCCAGGCGAGCAACTTGCTGTCCAAATGAAATACACCGATAACCATCACCGCACGATTTCAGGTCTCAAGCGCATCTCCACTCCGGGTCTGCGCGTGTATCGAGACTCACAAACCGTCCCGCGCGTGCTCGGAGGTCTTGGTGTTGCAGTTCTATCCACAAGTCAAGGTCTCATGACCGATCGTGAAGCGCGCAAGCGCAAGGTCGGTGGCGAAGTCCTGTGTTTCGTGTGGTGAATCAGAAAGGCCACTAACTATGTCTCGTATCGGAAACCTCCCCATCACAGTGCCAGCAGGCGTTGACATCACCATCTCTGGTGCTGACATCACTGTCAAAGGACCAAAGGGAACACTTCATCGCACTATCCCCGTAGAAATCACTGTCACAAAAAACGAATCATCGCTCATTGTGTCGCGCGCTGGAGATGGGCGCCTTGAGCGTTCGTTGCACGGTCTCATGCGAACACTTGTGAACAACATGGTTTTGGGTGTGACTGACGGATTCACCAAAGAACTTGAAATCGTTGGTGTGGGTTACCGTGCCGAAGCACAAGGGACAAACCTTCGTTTGGCTCTTGGCTTTTCACACCCCGTCGTTGTGCCTGCGCCTGAAGGGATCTCGTTTGAGATTCCTGCACAAACAAAAGTCATTGTCAAAGGAATTGACAAAGAACTTGTTGGACAGGTCGCAGCAGATATTCGCTCCATTCGCAAGCCAGAGCCCTACAAGGGTAAAGGTGTGCGTTACCTAAACGAGCGAGTCGTCCGCAAGGCCGGCAAGACCGGCAAGAAGTAACTCGGTAACAAGGAACTCGGTAACAAGGAACCATTATGGGAAACATTGCAAAAAATCGTCGAGAAGCTCGCCTGCGTCGTCACAGTCGTGTGCGCAAGAAGATCCACGGAACTGCCGAACGTCCTCGCCTGGCGGTACATCGCACAAACAAGCATTTCAGCATGCAACTTATTGACGACGACGCTCGCTGCACACTTGTCGCTGCGTCATCAGTAGAAGCAGCCTTGCGTTCTGAGAGTGGTGCAACATCAGTGGCAGCAGGCAAGGTCGGACAACTCGTAGCGGTGCGTGCCAAGGCAGCCGGAATCAACACGGTCGTTTTTGACCGCGGCGGATACCTCTACCACGGTCGCGTAGCAGTTGCGGCGCAGGCCGCTCGTGAAGCAGGACTGGAGTTCTAATGAGTAACTATTCAAAAGCAGTAAATGCCGCACCAGAGCCTGGTGCATTGCGCGAATCTCGCGTGATACATATCAACCGCGTCGCCAAGGTCGTCAAAGGTGGTCGTCGATTTTCATTCACAGCACTCGTTGTTGTTGGTGACGGAAACGGTCGCGTCGGTCTTGGATACGGCAAAGCAAAAGAAGTTCCATTGGCTATTCAAAAAGGAACAGAAGAAGCAAAGAAGAATCTCTTTGATGTTGCACTCGCCGGAACCACAATTACTCACACAATTCTAGGAATCGCCGGTGCAGGTCGAGTACTTCTCAAACCAGCAGCACCGGGTACTGGTGTCATCGCCGGTGGTGCTGCACGAATTATTCTTGAAGAAGCTGGAGTTCACGACGTACTTGCGAAGTCACTTGGCTCAGCAAATGCAATCAACGTGGCTCGTGCCACAATCACTGGTCTTCAAGAACTTCAGCGCCCCGATGTGGTAGCCAAGCGTCGCGGAATCCCTGCTGACACATTTGTTCCCAAAGGAATGCTGAAGGCATACACAGATCGTCAAAAGGCGGCTGCAGCAGGCGAGGTTCACTGATCATGGCTGAAAAAACAATCACCGTCACTCTCAAGCGTTCACGCTTTGGAGTGAAACCAAAAACTGCAGGCACTATTCGTGCTCTTGGTCTCAGAAAAATCGGCGATACAAATACATTGCCCGACCGACCAGAGATTCGCGGAATGATTGCTCGAGTTCCACACCTTATTGAAGTACAGGAGAACAACTGATCATGCGCGTTGATGAACTTGCACCAGCACCAGGTAGCACTAAAAAAGGTAAGCGCATGGGTCGCGGAACCGCTGGCAAAGGCGGAAAAACTGCCGGACGTGGTACCAAAGGTCAATACGCCCGTAACACCGTGGCGCGCGGATTTGAAGGCGGACAGATGCCGCTCAAGCAACGTGTCCCCAAATTGAAGGGCTTCAACAACCCATTCCGCGTGGAGTATTACGCCGTCAATCTCGATGCACTCGAAGCTCTGGGAGCCTCAGAAGTGACCCCAGAAATCATGATGGCAAAGGGACTTGCGCACAAGGGAACCTTGATCAAAGTGTTGGGTCGCGGAACTATTTCAACTGCTGTCAAAGTATCTGCACACGCTGTTTCAAAATCTGCACAAAAAGCCATTATTGCGGCTGGCGGATCTGTGACATTATTGCCGTTGCCACATGCAATTCGACCACCTGCCAAGGGAAACCAGTTTACAAACCGTTGATATTGAATTGATAACAAGGAGCAACTCGTGTTTGCAAACATGAAGAATATCTTCAAGGTTGAGGATCTTCGAAAGAAGGTGTTCTTCACGCTATTGATGATTGCGGTCTACCGATTAGGAACCGCAATTCGAGTTCCTGGTGTAGATGCCGGCGCAGTCGCACAGTTGCGTGAATCCTCCAAGACACAAGGTGCTCTTGGATTTCTTAACTTATTCTCTGGCGGTGCGTTTAGTTCGTTCAGTATCTTTGCGCTCGGAATCATGCCGTACATCACGGCCAGCATTATCATGCAAGTTCTTAATGTTGTTATTCCCAAGTTGCAAGAGTGGCAAGAAATGGGCGCAGTCGGACAACGAAAGATTACGCAATGGACCAGGTATGTCGCCATTGGTATTGCCACATTGCAAGGTGCTGGTTTGACGTTTATCTTTGGTCAAGGTCGTGGCTCCGCGTTCTTTGGAGCAGCCAACAAAGCTCCCGATGTTGTGTTGCTCGATCCTTTTATGCCACGCGCTTTGCTCGTGATTCCGTCACTCGTTGCGGGTACGGCGTTGCTGATGTGGGTGGGCGAACTCATCAGCCAGCGGGGTATTAGTAACGGAATGTCGGTGCTGATTTTCAGTTCTGTTGTTTCTGGATTGCCGTACGGCTATTACTCAATTTTGCAGAGCAAAAAGTTTTTTGTCTTTGCAGTCCTTGTATCGGTATCAATTGGTGTTTTAGTCGCTGTTGTTCGAGTAGAACTTGGTCAGCGCAGAATCCCTGTGCAGTTCGCCAAACGCGTCGTGGGTCGCAAAATGTTCGGTGGACAAAACACGTATATTCCACTCAAAGTCAACCAAGCAGGTGTTGTCCCAATTATTTTTGCGTCGTCTGTTTTGTTGTTACCAGTACTGATGTCAAATATCTTGGGCAGCACAGAAGGTTGGCGTGGCGTGATTGCAAGATTCGTTAACACATATCTAGTCAATAGCCAAAACATGGTCTATATCACAGTCTTTTTTGGGATGATCGTTGCGTTTGCATACTTCTATAATTCAATTGCATTCGACCCAATTCGTCAAGCAGATCAGTTGCGCAAGCAAGGTGGCTTTATTCCTGGTATTCGACCAGGGTCCCAAACTGAAAAGTTCCTGGGCAAAGCAGTGAACCGTATTACCCTGCCAGGTGCGTTGTTCGTCGCGACGATTGCCATTTTGCCGTACATCATTTTGTGGGCCGGAGACGTTAAGTCATTTCCATTTGCTGGCACAACCGTGTTGATTGCAGTGGGTGTAGCACTCGAATTAATGCGACAGATTGATAGTCAATTGATGCTGCGCAACTATGAGGGTTTCTTGAAGTGATCGTTTGCGCCTTTGGGTGCAGCGATCAGGTATCGACATGACGTCGGGCGCAAGATTAGTTATCCTTGGAAGACAAGGAGCCGGAAAAGGAACACAGTGCGTGCGTCTGTCGCGCCATTTTGTTGTGCCGCATATTTCAACAGGTGACATGTTGCGGGCTGCAGTTCGCGAAGACACCGAAGTCGGAATTGCTGTCAAAGAGATCATGGACACCGGTGGTTTAGTCGGCGATACCACCATGGTGGCGCTCGTGCAAAAACGCATCAATCTCGATGACGCACGAACACGCGGATACATTTTGGATGGCTTTCCGCGCACGGTGTTTCAGGCGCAAGCATTTGACGAGATGTCAGTGGACCAGCCATTGCATGTTGTCCTCGATCTAGTAGTTCCGCGCGAGATGGTGTTGCAGCGATTGTCTTCCCGTCGGGTATGTCGTGACTGTGGTGCCAACTTCACTGCGTCAGGAGTCGAGCCCCGGCCCTGGACATGTGAGAACTGTGGTGGCGATGTGGTGCACCGCGCGGACGACACCCCCGAAGCCATCAACCGCCGTCTTGACCTCTATGAGTCCCAAACTGCGCCTTTAATTGAGTTTTATGGCCGCACCGGTCGACTCGTGGAGATTAATGGTGTCGGATCCCCAGACGATGTGTTTTCTCGAGTGACCACAGCCGTTGATGCCCGGCGCTAATCCCAAGGATGAGGCAAAAAAGTCATGAATCGGCACTTGGGGCATTGCAAATGCGCCGATAGCATTGCCCCTTGTCCCATCGCCAAATGTGCGAGAAAGACAGTTCTGTCCCGACCAAAAAGGAGGCCCTTCTGGCCCAGCCAAAAGAAGACGCGATCGTGCTTGACGGCACGATTCTTGAGTCCTTGCCGAACGCAATGTTTCGCGTAGAACTTGAGAACGGGCACAAAGTGCTTGCGCATATTTCAGGAAAAATGCGAATGCACTACATCCGTATTCTTCCAGGCGACAAAGTCCAGGTGGAACTCACACCGTACGATCTCACTCGAGGTCGTATTACATATCGTTTTAAGTGAGAAAGTAATGAAAGTACGCCCAAGCGTGAAGACAATTTGTGAGAAGTGCAGAGTCGTGCGCCGCCGTGGGCGCGTGATGGTTATTTGCGAAAATCCACGACACAAGCAGCGCCAGGGCTGACGAGTAAGTAAAGGACAAATATTAGATGGCACGTATTGCAGGAGTCGACATCCCACGCGAAAAGCGGTTGGCGGTTGCGTTGACATATATTTTCGGCGTTGGTCGAACAACATCAAAGAAAATTTGTATAGCAGCAGGTCTTAATGAGGACACGCGAGTACGCGACCTTAACGAAGACGAAGTCAATCGCATCCGTGCATGGGTAGACGCCAACGCAACAGTCGAAGGTGACTTGCGACGTGATGTACAACAAGACATCAAACGCAAAGTCGAAATCGGTTGTCTGCAGGGCATTCGTCATCGCAAGGGCTTGCCCGTGCGCGGACAACGTACGCACACAAATGCGCGCACTCGCAAGGGGCCAAAAAAGACGGTTGCTAACAAGAAAAAGGCAGTGAGGTAGTACATCATGGCTAAGCCAGCAGCGGGTGGTCGTCGTCCACGCAAACGAGAAAGAAAGAACGTCACATCAGGCGTTGTTCACATTAAGAGCTCGTTCAACAACACAATCGTTTCAATCACCGATCTCGAAGGCAATGTCATTGCATGGGCATCATCTGGTGCTGTCGGGTTCAAGGGCTCACGCAAGAGCACTCCGTACGCAGCACAAATGGCCGCTGAAAAAGCAGCCAAGGCAGCAATGGAGCATGGTCTCCGTCGCGCTGAAGTGTTGGTGAAGGGTCCAGGTTCTGGACGCGACACAGCATTGCGTTCTATTCAAAATGCTGGCATTGAAGTGTCCGGAATCAAAGATGTTTCTCCGGTTCCACATAATGGTTGCCGCCAAATCAAGCGACGGAGGGCATAACTCATGGCTCGTTACATTGGTCCAAAAGTTCGTCTGTCACGTCGTCTAAATGTCAACTTGTTCGAGAACGAAAAAGGTAGCAAGGCACTCGATCGTCGTCCATTCCCACCAGGTATGCACGGCAAAACTCGACGCCGCAATGCTGGCAGTGAATACCTTGCTCAGTTGCAAGAAAAGCAAAAAGCAAAATACATTTATGGCGTTCTAGAGCGTCAGTTTCGTAACACCTACGAAGAAGCGAACCGCCTTGCTGGCCCAACAGGCGAAAACCTGTTGCGTTTGCTCGAGCAGCGACTCGACAACGTGGTGTTTCGTGCAGGGTGGGGAAGCACGCGTCCCCAGACCCGCCAGTTCGTGAGTCATGGTCTTATTCTTGTCGACGGAAAACGCGTCAATATTGCGTCGTACCGAGTCAAGAAGGGTCAGGTCGTGTCGCTGTCGCCAAAAGCGCAGAACATGATTCAGATTCAACACAACATCGACACCCTTGACCGACCACTTGTTGGTTGGCTTGAGGCTGGCGACAAGCAAGTGACTGTGCGCGAATTGCCACAGCGCGAGCAAATTGACGTACCCGTCCGTGAACAGCTCATTGTTGAGCTGTACTCAAAGTAGTCCCATCCGCTCCACCCCAGGAGAAAAAAATATGCTTGTTATCCAACGCCCAACAGTCGAAGCAATCGGCGAAGAGTCCAACACCCGTCAGAGTTTTGCGGTCGGACCACTCGAGCCTGGTTTCGGCCACACCATCGGCAACTCGTTGCGACGCACGTTGTTGTCGTCAATCCCAGGTGCTGCAATCACCACTCTTAAGTTTGATGATGCTCAGCATGAGTTCACCACACTAAAAGGTGTGAGCGAAGACATCACTGAGATGATCCTCAACATCAAAGACATCGTGCTTACGAGCGCAAGTGACGAACCAGTCGTTTTGCGCCTTGATGTGCGTGGACCTGCCGTGGTTACTGCTGGTGATATTCCACTCACTGCTGACGTTGAAATCCTCAACAAGGATCTACACATTGCCACGCTGAGCGCCACTGGTCATCTGGCTGTAGACATCACAATTGAGCGTGGTCGCGGATACATGTCAAGCGAGCGTGATGCCGAAAACCGCATCATTGGTGTCGTGCCAATCGACGCAATCTTTTCAGCAGTTCGTCGCGTGACATTCAATATCGAGCCAACACGTGTGGCTCAAAGCACCAACTACGACAGACTTGTGCTCGATATCGAGACCGACGGTTCGATTACGCCACGAGAGGCACTTGCATCAGCCGGCGCAACATTGCGTTCACTCGTTGATCTGGTTGCCTGCATGTCAGACGAGCCGCAAGGCCTTGAACTCAGTGAGATCCTTGGAGCAAATGTCGGAATGCCAGACTTGGATCACCCAATCGAAGACCTTGACCTGAGCGAGCGCCCTCGCAATTGTCTCAAGCGTGGTCAGATCAACACGATTGGTGAATTGTTGATGCGCTCCGAAGAAGACTTGCTCAACATCACTAACTTTGGGCAAAAGAGCCTAGACGAAATCATGCAGAAGCTCGACGAGCGCGGCTTGTCGTTGCGACTCTGAGATAACAGAACTTTTAAGGAGACACCATGCCAGCAACCCCACGTCGAGCCCGAAATTTTGGCGGCTCGTCACAGCATCAGAGACTAATGATGGCCAACCTTGTTGCGTCATTGTTTGCCGCAGAGGGAATCGTCACAACAGAGGCAAAAGCTAAAGCACTGCGTCCAATTGCTGAAAAACTCATTACTAAAGCAATCAAGGCACAGGGTGATTCTCCGATGCGAGTGCACCGCATTCGTCAGATTCAGAGTTACTTAGGCGACAAAGAAATGACAACTAAGTTGGTCAACGAAGTTGCTCCTCGCTACACCGATCGCAATGGCGGATACTTGCGTATTCTCAAACTTGGAACTCGTCAAGGTGACGCTGCGCCAATGGCGCGCATTGAATTGGTGTGAGTATTTCCGGTGACCCCGGTAAAGAAATCTGAACACGGGCCCGCCAGTAGGCGGGCTCGCTTCGTTGTGGCATACCACGGCGCTGCCTTTCATGGTTTTGCGCTCAGCAATAATGTCGAAACAGTTGCGGGTCGACTCAATGAAGTTCTGAGCACTATTACGCGTATACCAATTGAAGTGACTGGAGCTGGTCGCACTGATGCAGGTGTACATGCTCGCGGGCAGATCATCAGCGTTGATCTCCCCGCAAAGACTGATCTCTATGCGATCGTGCGAAGCGTCAACGGAATGTGTGCACCTCATTTGGCGATACGCGATGCTGAGTGGACGACAGACGATTTTCATGCTCGTCACGATGCGCTTTGGCGCCACTACAAATACACGGTGCTCAATGCGGTGACACCCGATCCATTTTTAGTGGAATATGCATGGCATGTTCGCGAACCATTGTCGCTGCCAGTGATGAGACTCGGCAGTGAGGCTCTTATTGGGGCACATGATTTCACATCGTTTTGCCGAGCCCCAGTTATCGCTGATGACCAACCCGTGCCGACTATGAAACGTAGGGTGATGACAGCGCGCTGGCAGGACACAGGCAATGGCATCTTGGAATTTGAGATCAGAGCCAACGCCTTTTGCCACACAATGGTGCGATCAATCGTGGGACTGCTGGTCGAAATTGGTCAAGGTAAACGGCCTGCCAGTGATGTGCGCTCCGCCATCGTGGCCAAAAACCGTGCGGCAACAGCATTTGTT
>Ga0209596_1003441_pt1 | contig 12468 bp, 9 predicted proteins | sample M_130807_MF_Meta_FD_187314 | JGI IMG/M metagenome (GOLD analysis project Ga0209596, IMG submission 187314) | Freshwater microbial communities from Lake Montjoie, Canada to study carbon cycling - M_130807_MF_MetaG (SPAdes) (version 2) | ecosystem: Environmental > Aquatic > Freshwater > Lake... | reverse complement strand
TCTATAATATTTCCTAATGTATCAAATAAAATATATCCATTGCATAACATTAATAATTTCCCAGTAGAACTATCACATATATTACTATGCCCATTTGCAAACAAATAATTTGGAGTATTTCCAAATAATTGTCTAGTTACAGGAATTGCTGTACCATTAAATTCTACGAGCATACCTCCTCCTCCAAAAACAGAAATATTCCCACTTTTGTTTTGCGCATTGCCTATTACAATTGTAAGTATTAAGCCAAGTAGAATAGGTATCTTTTTCATGATTATTCAATTATGAGTTTCCCTGTATGTAATATCTCTTTCCCATATACTTGTCTATAAATATATATACCTGTAGTCAGTACGCGTATAATATAATTGTAAATTAAATCTTACTCTAATCTACGGCATATCTACTTCCTTCGTTTCACCTTCTTTTTTTGTTCCATCCTTTACTTCCCATTCTACACTTTGCTTTTCATTTGTCGGGCTGATGATTTCTATCTTATATTTTCCTGGTAGAATATAATATTTTCCATCGTCTGATTTTTTGGAAGTTGAGATGCTTGCAGTACTTAGTATGGTCATATCATAATTGGCTGTATTATAACCGTAGTCTGCTTTCTGTGTGATGGAGTTAAGTATGACTTTCCCTTTTACATTTTTTATTTGAATGGTATATAAACCTGCATTTTTTGTAAAGAATGTGATAGGCACCGTCATTTGTCGTGGTTCATTATACGATGCTGATTTTGTACCTAAATTTTTATTCCATTTCACCGATTCAACTGGCAACAATACCAAGGACTGATTTTGCAACTCTGGATATTTTTGTATTCTATCCAATTTACTGATATAAATGGAGCGACCATGTGTGCCCAAAACAATTTCATTTTCGCGTTCTTGAATCGCTATATCATGAATGGCAACACGAGGTAAATTTCCTTTCCAAGCTTCAAATTCTTCGCCAGTATTGAAAGATACATACAGTCCATTATCTGTACCGACATACAAAATATTTTCATCTAACGGATCTTCTTTGATGACGTTCACCGGTTCTAACGGCAAATTTTTACCAAGCTGTTTCCAAGTTTTCCCATAGTCATCACTGCGATAAACATAAGCCGTAAAATCATCTTGACGATAGGCATTTAATGTTGCATACACTCTGCTTTCTTTATACTTACTGGCAATGACTCGAGTTACCCAAACATGCTGTGGTAAAGGGTTACTGACCTTAGTCCAATTGTATCCAACATCTTTACTACAATATATATTTCCATCATCAGAGCCAACATAGAGCAATCCAAAACGAGTTGGACTTTCTGTAATTGTAGTCAAAGTTCCGAATGGTACATTTCCTTTTTTAGTCGCTGGTGCTAAGTCTTCTGGGCTTACTGTTTTTATGTCATTGCCTTGTTGTAGCGATCGATGAAAACAATTGGAACCCATGTAAAAAATATCTTGATTGTGTTTACTCAATAAGATAGGCGTTTGCCAATTAAATCGATAAGCATGTTGACCAATATCATGTATCGGTTTGATGTAAGAAGATTCTCCTGTCGTTTTATTGACCTTAAAATAATTTCCGAATTGATAGCCAACGTATACGGTATTATTATCTCTTGTATCCACTTGTACTTGCATGCCATCGCCATCTCCTATATTCTTATACGGATTTTGACCGTTCTGTAACCATGCATTGCTTTCCACTGTAGTGCTTGAAGCTGTCCATGTGCCATTGTCTTGTAAGCCGCCATATACATTATACGGTTTGGCATTATCCACAGCAACCGAATACATTTGTCCTACTGCAGGGTTATTGGCTTTGAACCAAGTAGCGCCATCATCATAGGTGATATTGAGTCCACCATCATTTGCTGCAATGATGTGTTTGTCATTGTTTGGATCTATCCAAATTCGATGATAGTCAGGATGAGAATTTTCGCCATCAATTTGTTTGAATGTTTTACCACCATCGCAACTTAATGTTATTGGATAACCTGCTACACAAATTTTATCTGGATTCATTGGCGAAACACATAGCGTACCGAAGTAATAACCATAGGTAAAAAATACACCATCTAATAAATTGCTATGTGTTTTTTTCCACGTTTTACCTGCGTCATCACTTCGGTATAATTCGGCACCATAAATGGGTGTATCAAATAAATTCGCATCTGCATCAGACAATTTCCAATCGGCAATATCACTTACTTTATACTCATTCTCTTCTACACTTTTCTTGACTGCTTCGGCTGTATATTTTTCAGGATAGTCATTATCTCGAAGATAATCTTCTAACTTTTTATTCTCTATTTCCAAGAATACATTTTTACTCATGACTTGAATATCTCTTGCATTCAATTTTTTTTCTTTCTCTTCTTTTTTCTCTTGGTTCGCGTTATTATCAACAACAGCATAAAGTATATCTGTATTTTTTTGACATACACTTAATCCAATTCTGCCAACACCTTTTCCTGTAGGAAAACCACTATTTGCTGTTGTTAGAACTGTCCAATTTTCACCTCCATCTGTACTTTTATATATCCCACTTGCCTCTCCACATCCAGTAAAATTCCAAGCGGTACGAGTGCGTGTCCATGAGGAAGTGTATACAATTTCTGGGTGCATTGGATCTATTTGCAAATCGATACAACCTGTGCTATCATTGATGTATAAGGTTTGTTTCCATGTTTTACCACCATCCGTGGTTTTAAAAATTCCACGTTCTTTGTTCGTTGTATACAAATGTCCAAGTATAGCCACCCATGCAATATTCGGATTTGTTGGATGCACAACAATTCGAGCAATATGGTGACTTTCATCCAGACCAACATGCGTCCAGGTTTTGCCTGTATCTGACGTTTTATAAATACCTGTTCCCGCGTAAGAGGATCGCGAAGAATTTACTTCACCAGTACCAACCCATAAGGTATGCGATTTCCAATCCATTGCCATATCGCCAATAGTGATAGACGCTTCATGGTCAAAAATGGGTGTCATACTTTGCCCATTATTGGTGCTATGCCAAACGCCACCACTGGCATAGGCAACATAAAATTCGTTGCTATTATCTGGGTTTACTTCCACATCTGTTATTCGACCACTCATAATAGTGGGACCAATATTTCTAAATTCAATATGGTTAAACGGCGAAGGCTTCATGTTTATTTTTTCATAAGAAGCTAGTCTCGCCGCACTGGAAGTTTGCGCTATTGATTTTGTACAACAAGAAATAATGAGGAAAAGAAAGAATAAGGAATTTAATTTTTGCATGTTGAAAAGGATAGTTTGCTAAATTAGTACTTGAACCATAAAAATTTGAATGAAATAAATTAATATTGTGAAATAAGCATGAAAGTACTATTCAATAAGTGTGCAGATTTTATTCATTCCTCTCGAATACTATTCCTTTTGTTTTTATGTGCTTCGACTTTTTTTGCAATTGGACAAGTAAAGAAAAAGCAAAGCAAGCCAACCGTCAAGCAGCAACCGAAACCAAGCCCTGCTTTACCAGAGCCTACCTTCATTGTATCTTATGAAGTATTAGAAAATGGAGATACCATCAACAAGCTCGATAATAAAAACAATAAGCAAGGCAAATGGCTCATCACGCATGAGGCGCATTATGATGAAAGCGCGTATATGGAATGGGGTAGTTTTGATAACAATAAAAAGCAAGGCAAATGGCTTACCTATGCGATGAATGGCACCATACAAGCCATGGAAAATTACAAGCAAGACAATAAAGATGGTGAAGTACGATATTTTGACGAAGGCGATTTGTATTGTGTTGGACATTACTTGGCTCTACGTTCCTTGTATGATTATGACACGATTATGGTGGAAGATGCGGTGACAAATTTAGAAAAGCCTGTTGTTATAAAAGCAAACAGAGGAAGTGTTCGTCACGGGTTCTGGACTTACTATGAACCACATAGTTCGGAGATTGCCAAAGTGGTAGAATACCAAGCGGATGACATCATTTATGAAAGAGAATATTTAAGCAAAGCAGATAGTACTTATATTGAATCACGATTAAAAGTATTGCCTCATATATCGAATAAAAATACGAATGGCGTATGGCAATTACATAAAAATAAAAAGCCGATTCGGTATACGGATTTTCCAGACAATATAGAATATGTGAAACCGAATGTGAGGAGGAAATGAAGACGGTAACTCTACAAATAAAAGACGAATTGTTTGGGCGGCACGCACGTCCTGACGATAAATGTCAGGATCCGTTTCCGCTAGAAGCGGCAGAATCCGGTCTATCCGTTCCAATCTTTTTTTGCTTCAGGGGATTTCCACTACAATCGTTGCCGCAATACATCCACTAGAGAAGTTTGTATTTCTCACATCTTATTTGGTTTGATCATCATCACGAAGAAAGCTTGCGAATATTACAAAATATCCTCTACATCAATGGTGTACCGCCATGTTCACGGTAATGATTAATTTTACTCATAAACAAAATCGCCATGGTGTTTGCTTTTTTCTTGGCATCCTCGGCAACTTCTCCAGCAAAATGTTCATCAATACTTTCACCAAAAAGTTTTAGCCATTGATCAAAATGGTATTGGTATAAGTTCAAAGTAAAATGGGGTAAGAACGATTGGCCTTTGTAGGTCGGTTGTTGAAATAAAACACTTTCCCAAAAATTATAAATAGTATCTAAATGATGTTGCCAATCGCCATGACCGAGTCGATTAAAAAAAATATCTTTCAACAATTCGTCCTTGCTTAATTTGTCATAAAATGTATCCACCAATAATTGAATGTCTTCCCTATTTTTGATATCTGGATTGGCTGCATGTAACATGATGTAAATGTAGGGAATTGCAGAATAATGCATTTGCCAAAACCAAAAAAAGTATTTTATCTTTACGTCACTATGGAACAACTATCCCTTTTCGAGCAGCTTAAAAATTTACAAGAAGATGAACAACAAGTGGTGGTTGATACCTCTACCTTGACTAAAGTATATTATACCATTACAGAAGTGGCAGAAATGTTTTTAGTGAATGCGTCCTTGTTGCGTTTTTGGGAAAAGGAATTTCCAGCACAATTAGCGAACGTAAAGAAGAATCGAAAAGGTGATCGCTATTACAACAAACAAGATATTGAAAAATTGAAATTACTTTTTCATTTGATCAAAGAAAAAAAAATGACTTTAGAAGGTGCTCGTCAATACCTCAAAAATGATAAGAAAAAAGCAAAGGATGATGTATCCATTTTAGAAAACTTAGAAGCGGTCAGATCTTTCTTAGTGGATTTGAAAAAGAGTGTAGAGTGAGGTATGTGAAAGCGAATACATATTTCTTATCTGGCGCAGGAATGAGGCGTAGGTATTAGCGTTGGCTTCCTGTGCCTGTTATTATGAAAACTAATTATTTTGCAATTGAATAAGCAGAAAATGTAAATTCAAAGATCAGAATGAAATGAATTCTCTTGTGCAAGAATGAGGAATAGATCTAGATTAAAAGTTATTATATCATAAAATGGACAAGGCACAGGAAGCCATCTCACAAAGGCAACGCCTCATTCCTGCGCCAGTAAGTTTAGATTAAAAGTTTTGTATCATAAATGGACATGGCACAATAAGCCATCACACAAAGGCAACGCCTCATTCCTGCGCTAGTTAGTTTAAGTTAAAAGTTTATATATCATAAAATCGACAAGGCACAGGAAGCCATCTCACAAAGGCAACGCCTCATTCCTGCGCCAGTAAGGGAATAGATCTAAGATTAAAAGTTTATATATCATAAAATGGACAAGGCACAGGAAGCCAGCCCACAAAGGCAACGCCTCATTCCTTCGTCAGCGCGTGATTAGCTTCAGGCATCGAAACCATTTTCTTTCTAGCTTTTGCCCAACAAAAAAGCAACCCATACGAGTTGCTTTTTTTAAAATAAAAGATTTTATTAATGGACAATTTTCTCTTCCAATTCTAAAGCTGGCATACCATTTTTTACGCGGTAATCATTGATAGCAGCTTTGATAGCATCTTCTGCTAATACCGAACAGTGGATTTTCACTGGTGGCAAATTCAACTCTTCTACAATATCCATGTTATCTATCGTAATGGCTTGGTCTATGCTTTTTCCTTTAAGCCATTCTGTTGCTACACTTGAAGATGCGATGGCAGAACCACAACCAAAGGTTTTAAATTTTGCATCTTTAATAATGCCTGTTGCATCATCCACTTCAATTTGCAAACGCATCACATCACCGCATTCTGGCGCGCCTACCAAACCTGTTCCAACATTTGAAGCACTCTTATCTAATGTACCTACGTTTCTTGGATTGTTATAATGTTCAATTACTTTTTCTGAATATGCCATGATTATTTACGTTTTTACAAAAATACACGCAATTAAAGCGAACTACCAAATTTAGTTCAGCGACTTTAATTTGGTCTGTTATTATTCGGTACTTCTTCTCCTATTTCATAAAATTCAGGATAGGTGCGCACCATATGTTCTACCGTATGTCGACTTAATAAAACAAAATTCTTATTGTTGAGCAAGCCAAAAAAGGAATCAAAATCATAATATTGATTACCGATATGTAATGTTGCTTTAGTGCCTTGGTCTTGCGGTCTAAAGTAAACCATCAAGGTTTGCAAAGGACAGTCTTTGCGTTTCATTTGTATAGTTGCCATTTGTCGGCCGCTGTCTATAATGCCTGCCCGTAGCATGTTCCTATCTTCATAGCCTGTACAAAATAGTTTTTCCCAAAAACCCAAATACGAGTTGATTCGTTTTTTATTGATTGGTTTTTGCATAGGATAAGGCCCTTGAATGGAAACATTGCTGTCTTTTATCGTTAAGGCGAATGAATATTGTACAGAATCCTTATAATCAATTTGTATACTTTCAATTGGCGATGCATGATACATAATATGTTTGCTTTGCCATTCGCCTACCGTTGTGAAATAGCGCACACCAAGATACATATTTTGCAAAGGCAGCTTCACGATATAAGGTCGCTTTGCACCTTCTGTAAGCATATAGGTTGAATTATTGATGCCAGGATTTAAACACACATAAAATGTATTGGTTCTTTTATTGTCCTGATTATAAATTTCCACTTTGGTATTATTTACACTGATATCGCGTATCACATCATCATGCTGCAACAAGGATACAGGCTGCACTGCACGTTGATGCTCTAATGCTTCCAGTAAAAATTTAACTGCATCCATTCGCACTTCTAAAGTATCATTTAAAGTCCAGTTATCTTTTACCTTACTCAATTTGATATTTTCATTTTTCAGATTGGATAGAAAAATGGTTTTTATGTCTGCAATACTTTTCACATTAAAGTTGGCTTCCTCTTTGCTAAATGCATTGTCCTCCTCTTTAAATACAAAATAATAGGTAATACCTCCTAATATTAAAATAAGAAGTAAGTACAATAGGTTTTTTTTCATGGGGCAAATGTAGTTTTTTTACATTTCGACTTGCTATAAGCTTTGTTGATTTTTTTAGACGACACTAAAAATGTTCTGTGAAATCTACACTTGAATGATTCGTGTATTGCGGCAACGATAGAGCGGAAATCCTTTTTGCTCGCTCTGGAGCAAAAAGATTGGAGTGATAGCGTGCTTGCCGCCCTACTTTAGCATTAATTTTTTTACAAAAAATACGCTACAGTATAGCACTCTAGCATTAATTTTTTTACAAATAATACGATACAGTATTCTTCTCTAGCATTCATTTTCTTTCAAAAAATACGCTACAGTATTAGTCCTACTAAAAATTTGTGTACTCTTTTTTTTTCTCTTTTTAAAGGAAGCCATCAATGGTCCTCTTATAAATTCTCCGAAAAAATATGGCTTTATGTTATATTTTCAAATAAGCAAATATCTTTGCCCAACTATGGAATTGTCTAAAAATTATTTACACCAAGAAGCAGAAAATAAATGGTATGCGCATTGGTTAGAAAAAGGATATTTTAACTCTACACCGAATGAGAAGCCAGCCTATACCATTGTGATACCGCCGCCGAATGTGACTGGCGTATTGCATATGGGACATGCCTTGAACAATTCTGTGCAAGATGTGCTTATTCGTTATGCGAAATTAAAAGGTTTTAATACTTGTTGGGTGCCAGGTACCGACCATGCCTCTATTGCTACAGAAGCCAAGGTAGTAGCCATGTTGAAAGAAAAAGGAATTGATAAAAATACCTTGTCTCGTGAAGAATTTTTAGCATACGCCTGGGAATGGAAAGAGAAATATGGTGGAATAATTTTGCAACAACTCAAGCGACTTGGGTGTGCATTAGATTGGAATCGGACTTCCTTTACGATGGATACAGATTATTACAAGGCAGTGATAGATGTCTTCTTAGATTTATATAAAAAAGGACATATTTATCGTGGTGTAAAAATGATCAATTGGGATCCAAAAGCGAAGACTGCCTTGAGTGATGAGGAAGTAATTCATAAAGAAGTGAATAGCCAATTGGTTTATGTAAAATATGTATTGGACATTCCAGAGGCTGATGCAGATTCGACAGGCAATAACCCACAATATATCACCGTAGCAACTGTTCGTCCTGAAACGATATTAGGTGACGTTGCCATTTGTGTTCACCCAGAAGATGAGCGATTTAAACACCTAGTAGGGAAATCTTGTTTTGTGCCATTAATCAACAGAAGAATTCCAATTATCGCCGATGATTATATCGATATGGAATTTGGAACTGGTTGCTTGAAAGTGACGCCAGCACACGATATCAACGATTATAATTTAGGACTCAAACATAAATTAGACATCATTGATACACTGAATGAGGATGGTACAATGAGCAATGCTGCACAGCTTTATATTGGTGAAGATAGATTTGTGGTTCGTAAAAAAATCATTGAAGATCTGCAGTCACAAAACCATATCCTTAAAATAGAAGAATATAAAAATCAAGTTGGATTTAGTGAAAGAACGGATGCTGTCATTGAACCTCGCCTAAGTATGCAATGGTGGTGTAAGATGGAAACCATGGCTAAACCCGCATTGGATGTGGTGATGAATGAGGAGATCAAATTTTATCCAGCGAAATTAAAAAATACGTATCGCCATTGGATGGAAAATATCAAAGACTGGTGCATCAGCCGTCAATTGAGTTGGGGGCATCGCATCCCAGCTTGGTACGATAGCAAAGGCAACCTTCAAGTCGCTGCAACTATGGAAGATGCGATAGTAAAATTCAAACAAGAGAATCCAGATTTTAATGATGCAGAAAATATTCGCCAAGATGATGATGTATTAGATACTTGGTTTTCTTCCTGGCTTTGGCCTATGGAAGTATTTGGTTGGAATAAAAATCCAGACAATGCAGAATTAAAATATTATTACCCAACTGCTACATTAGTAACCGCTCCAGAAATCATTTTCTTCTGGGTTGCCCGTATGATTATGGCGGGTATAGAATACAAACAACAAATCCCTTTTCAACAAGTTTATTTTACTGGAATTGTGCGAGATAAGCAAGGTCGAAAAATGAGTAAGTCGCTAGGCAACTCACCCGACTTGTTAGGCATGATAGATAATTACGGTGCAGATGCGGTGCGCTTTGGCGTATTGATTGCATCGCCAGCTGGTAATGATTTATTGTTTGACGAAAATGGTTGTGAGCAAGGAAAATTATTTGGCAATAAGCTATGGAATGCATTGAAATTGGTACACATTTTGCAAGAAAAAAATAGTGTGGAAGATTTAAATCCACAATCTATTTTTCCGAGTACTTGGTTTGCTGGAAGATTGTATGAAGTGCAACAACAAGTAGAAGCAGACATCAAAGAATTCAAATTGAGTGAAGCACTTAAAAAGATTTATTCACTTATTTGGGATGATTATTGTAGTTGGTATTTAGAATGGATTAAAACGCCATTAGACCAACCCATGAATGCGCACAACGTGGCAAAAGCTAGTTTCTTCATGGAAGAACTAATGAAACTTCTTCACCCATTCATGCCTTTTATTACAGAAGAAATTTATCATTCCATTCGGGAAAGAGTCGACGGCGACGATATCATAAACACTGCTATTATTTCTACAGCAACTACCGATACGTCTGCATTGAGTCAAGGTGAAGCATTAAAAAATATCATCACTACCATTCGAGATGTGCGCCTTAAACAAGGCTTAAAAACAAAAGATGAAATTGAACTCTATTTGCCCTTAGCTTATAAAGAGGACCTAGAAAGGATGGAAACAGTTTTGGCAAAACAAAGCTTCGCTAAAAGTATTCAGTATACAGATGTTGCTATAGCTGGTGCTAGTTCTTTTGTGGTAGATAAGTTACAATGCTATTTTACAACAGACAAAGTAATTGACAACACGTTACAAATTGAACAAATGAAAAAAGACATCCTATATTACCAAGGCTTTTTGGACAGCATAGAAAAAAAATTAGGAAACGAACGCTTCATGCAAAATGCAAAACCTGAAATTATTGAAATAGAGACCAAGAAAAAAAATGATGCCATAGAAAAAATGCGAATGATAGAAGAAAGCCTTAACTTGCTTTAGATTTTAAACAACATGAACCATAAATTATTTTATTTTGCAACGCTGTTGATATGCTTTTCTTGCCTCTCTTTTGTTGGACAAAATGAAGCAAACAAAGTGAAAGTGAAGTACGACTACATCGCTTTTTTAGGCTGTACTCCTTTTGCATCTCCATTGATGAACAAGAATGATTTTGACCGAATTTCGTCTCAATCTTTTTGTGCAAAAGATAGTGCAAATGCAATATATAAAATTTCAGCTTTTGATATCACTTTCGCAGAACGTGGGCTCTATCAAGATTCTACAGGACTTCCAATTGTTGTCACCGACTATTCCTCTGCACATTGTACTGGAGACACGATTCCGAAATTTTGGATCAATGCTTTCAAAGACAGAAGCTACAGAGGAGATACTATTTTCTTTGATAACATCATTGCAAGAGGAGCAGATAATAAAGCGCACATGTGCAAACAATTGAAGTTCATTATACAGTAATTTTTTTGATTCATTTTTTGCAGATTAAAAATGGAATAAAAAAAGAAAAGGTAAATAATTTATAGAAAAAATACCCACTGTTTACAGCCATTTCAGAGCAGGGGTTTGTTGCTCCCTTCTCCTGGAGGAGAAGGGTTGGGGATGAGGTTTGACAAAGCAATTTCCTTCATCAAAATTTAGCAAAGTATTCAGTAAAAAAATTAATGCTACGGTATAAACACAAAATTCGTCAAACTATTATTAGCATTATCTTTTTCTAATTTTCCGTTTGGCGTTATATGATATTTAGTGTAACCCAATTCTTGCAAAAACGAAATAATATCGCTGTCTGTATAAGGTGTGCTTTTCACAATATCCTTATCCATTTCTATCATCAAAATGGGATGAAATTGTATCAAGGTATTTCTCATTCCCTTTAATGCAGGAAATTCATTTCCTTCAATATCCATTTTTATAAAATCAATTTTTGGTAATGGGTTTTGTTGCAAATATTTATCTATCGAAATCGTTTGCACTTTTTGGTGCTGATTATGTTCACCTAAATAGGAAGATACCATCCCCAAATTTGCTTGTCGCGTATCATAATACAAATCAAGCTCAGACTCACTTTCAGCAATGGCAAGGTTCACCAACTCCACATTGTTTGTTGCATTCAGCGATACGTTTTTACAAAGAGCTTGATAATTTTTTTGAAATGGTTCAAAGGAAATTACTTTGCCGTGTTCGCCAATTTTGGAAGCCGAAAACAATGAATATAAACCTATATTGGCACCAATATCTATAACTACATCCCCTTCTTTTAATGTTGCAGACAAAAATGCAAATTCTGCATTTTCATATTCACCAAGGAAAAATAAATTCTCTTGTATCCAATCATCTATTGCTAATTCGAGTTGGATATTACCGTGAAATAGGATTTGTTTTTGTACCCCTTTAAACAAGTGTAATGGAAAAAATAGTCGCTGGTGAATACCATAAAATCGTTTTCTGAAAAATGAAAATTTAAACAGCAACTTAAAAAAATCTGCCAGCCAAGATCGTATCATTATCTCCTTTCCATTTTTTCAAAAATAATGGTATGCAGTCAGAATAAAAAAAATAGTATTGAAGATGATTAGGGCATATTGTGAATTGTCACATGCAATGATGTATGCACGAGCAAATGGCCTTGGATAACTTGGCGTAAAAAAAGCTCTTCGGTATTCTCATCGACCTTAGAAAAATGGCGTTAAGAAAATTTGAACGGTTGGCGTTAAAAAATAAAAACATTGGTATGATGCCACCTATTTAATGTAAGCATAATCTAAGCACTTAAGATGAAGAAAGAGAAAAAGAAGAATAGCTTTTTTATTTTAGACAACAGTTTAAATTTTTAGCTATTTTTCTACAGTCTTGATTTTTTGCTCCACTTTTTTATCAAGAAAAAAGTGGAAGAGTATCATCGGTCATCTCATCGACCT
>Ga0209596_1003435_pt1 | contig 12478 bp, 16 predicted proteins | sample M_130807_MF_Meta_FD_187314 | JGI IMG/M metagenome (GOLD analysis project Ga0209596, IMG submission 187314) | Freshwater microbial communities from Lake Montjoie, Canada to study carbon cycling - M_130807_MF_MetaG (SPAdes) (version 2) | ecosystem: Environmental > Aquatic > Freshwater > Lake... | reverse complement strand
ACTTCTTATATTTACTTCTTATATTTACTTCTTATATTTACTTCTTATATTTACTTCTTATATTTACTTCTTATATTTACTTCTTATATTTACTTCTTATATTTACTTCTTATATTTACTTCTTATAATCCTTTTTTCTAGGAATAATATTATGTTGTTTTTGTGTTTGTCGTACTTTGGTAAACCAGTCTAATGGCAGTTGTTCAATATTATCAACACCCTTGGAACAAGTATTTTTTTTAACCTTTTTATAAATTGTATTTGATTGTAGTTGTTCTTCTTCTGCGCTTATTTCTTCTTCTTCTTCATCTTCATCTTCTTCTGCGCTTATTTCTTCTTCTTCTTCTTCTTCTTCTTCTTCTTCTTCTTCTGCGCTTATTTCTTCTTCTTCTTCTGCGCTTATTTCTTCTTCTTCGCTTCTTTCATTAGCGCTTATTTCTTCTTCTTTATTAGTATTAGAAGTGTTATTTGTATTAGCTCTTATCTTTAAATAATAGATACTTTTTTCAACAAAATATGTATAACTATGTTTGACGTCTTCTAACAAATCATCAGGAAAATCATCATTCAACATTTTATTAAACAGCTCAACAAATTGCTCTTTATAAATCTCCATATCAGTCTTCATTTTATCCTCCTCTTTTTGCTTAATCTTTTTATTAAGTTTTTGTAACTGTTGTTTGCTAATTAAAAAATTCAATGTTATTTGGTTTACTAAATCATCTGACATTTATAATAATTGTATAATAATTGTATAATAATTATTATAGAATAGACTGTATAATTTACAATTGGTTGTAATTATTTGTATTTAATGTGTAACATTAGTAGGTTTTGTCAAATCTTTGTTCTGCTGTCTAGTGGCATTATTAAATAGTCCGAATCCAATTGTATTGGAGTTTGGATTGGGATTAAATGGGCAAAACTGTTCATTCTTGAATAAATCTGGAAATGGTTGAGCAATTGAGTTATTTTGTTTCCAGCCGTATTTATACATGTCACTATTACTACTAGGTACGTAAAACGCTTGACTACATTCTTGAATAGCATACACTTGTCCTCTTAAATCCGATTCTTTATTTACATTTGTCGCAAATCCGGACCATGGACCAACATCGTTGCCAGGATTGAATGTATTTCTAGGATTGAATGTTGCTTGTTGAGTCAATGGTGTGTCAATTGGACTTCTTAAATCAATAATGGGTAAATTAGCGTATTTAGTTGACACTGAACGGGCGTCTAAATAGGGCTGTAATTGGCTACTAGGTATGTTTCGACTGTAAGTGCGAATATTCATTGTATTTGCTTTTTGCGAAGAGGTTTGGTCAGTATATTCAAATGCGTTCATTATTTATATTACAATAATAAAATAAATAAACAAATAAAAATATATTATTTATTTGTTTATTTGTTTTTATAAAAATATATTATTTATAAAAATGTATTAGATACAATCGTCTTAATTGTATTAATAATGTGCGGAATTTTTGCTTTACTAAATTATAGAAATGAAGAAGAACCTACACCTGATTTAAATGAGGATAAAAATGAAGATAAAGACAAAGTCGGAGATAAAGACAAAGTCGGAGATAAAGACAAAGTCGGAGATAAAGACAAAAAAGTTGATGAAAGACCACCAATCAATAAAAATAGCGACCAAGGGTTCATCAAGGAGCAATTCGAAAGGGGGCAAAATCGAGGTCCTGAATTTTCCGAAATAGTACTACATGAGGAAGAACAGTTTATTCAAGGGTTCCATCGTTTGGCAATTAATGGTCTCACTAGTTTGTCTAACCAGCCTATAAATATGTGGAATTGTAGTTTAATTTGTAATGGTGAAATTTATAATTACAAGAAATTATATGAGATTATGAATGTTGAACCTGCTACTCAGTCGGATTGTGAAGTTATTATTTATTTATATAGAAAATATGGAATTGAGCACGCAATCAAAATGTTGGACGGTGTATTTGCTTTTGTCTTATACGACTACCAATATAATATGATTTACGCTGCCAGAGACCCGTATGGTGTGAGACCATTGTATTATTTTACTTCTAAAGATGATACTGGTATTATTGGATACGGTTCCGAGTTAAAGATGCTTTGCGAAATGGCAAATGTTGAGAATCAACCGGTTACATATTTCCCCCCAGGCTCATACGCGCAACACATAAGAGTTGATAGCACCTGGTTAATGGGACCAATTATTAAATATCATATACCTTCATTTTCTTATTCATATCCATTGGCGCTAGTTGAAAGTAATAAAAAAACCAAGGAGGAACTGCTAAATTATTATACTGCTGCGATTCATGACAAGTTGGAATCCGCTGTTAAAAAGAGATACTTGAATACTGAGCGCCCTGTTGCTTGTTTATTATCAGGTGGATTGGATAGCAGTTTAGTCACGGCATTAGTTCAAAAAATACACAGTAAGAATATTCCAAAGGGTTACACGAGACCCAAGGTGAATTTGGAAACCTATAGTATTGGATTACCTGATTCTGAAGACCTGGCTTATGCGCGAATGGTGGCAAATTATATCAAATCAAATCATACTGAAATCACTGTAAGCGAAGATGTTATGATTGATGTTATCCCTGAAGTAGTTAAAGCCATTGAAAGCTATGATGTTACGACGGTTCGAGCAAGTCTAGGAAATTATTTATTGGGTAAATTTATTTCTAGAAATAGCAATGCGAAGGTGATTTTTAACGGTGATGGTGCGGATGAGTTGTGCGGCGGTTATTTATATATGAACAAATGCCCCGACTCGCTGGAATATGATAGAGAGACACATCGCTTATTAAAAGATATCCATATGTTTGATGTGTTGCGCTCGGATAAAAGTATTTCGTCTAATGGTTTGGAGCCAAGGACGCCCTTTTTAGACAAGGAATTTGTTAATTATTATTTATCAATACCAATTGAATTTCGCAATCATAATATTACAGGCACTATGGAGAAATTCTTACTAAGAACTGCGTTCCAGAAAGATAAATTGTTGCCTGATGAGATTCTTTGGCGCAAGAAGGAGGCATTTAGTGATGGTGTTAGTCAAAAAAGTAAGTCGTTATTCACAATTCTCCAAGAAGCAATTGTAAAGACTTTTATGGTTGACAGTGATTTGAGCCCAAGAGAGAAGGAGAAGTTGTATTATAAGCATCTTTTTGATAAGGAGTATCCCGAACAGGCGCATTTAGTGCCGTATTATTGGATGCCAAAATATGTTACAGCTGAGGACCCGAGTGCTAGGACATTGTCTTTGTATACCGCGGATGATTCTAGTAGCGATGATGATTCGACTACTATCAATATAGGAGCAAAGTAAATTATAGCATATAGTAAATAATTTATATAAATTATAAAAAATTATATAAATTATATAAATTATATAAATTATATATAAAACCATGAATCAAAAAGACTTATATGTATTTCAATCACAAGCATTTTCATTTATATTGTATTTAACATGGATTTTATATTTTATCATTTTACTAGGATTGTCGGCAAAAGCACCACAATATTTAAATGACCTACAATATTATGTTAAAATATATGTTAGTTGTTTCCTAATTCTACGATTTAATCCATTTAGACAAACTAAGTTTACAGAATTAGATGCCAGTATTGCGTTTAGTGCCGGAATGTTTTTATTAACAACTACTGCAATAGATACAATTTTGATAACTTATTTGAAAGAAATAAAGGCTTATTTGCGCTCTATGTAAACCTTCATTGTCTTATTTTTTGATTTTTTATTCTTATTCTGGTTATTATTATTATTATTATTATTTATATTCTTCTGTTTAACAGTGCCATTATTTGACTTTGTCTTCTTATTAAAAAACACGTGTAAATGATGTAGTATTTTTTTTGACAACATTGCGTCTATTTCGTGCTCCATTTTTGATTTCTCTACATATGTGTAAGCATATCGTTTCATAAATGCTAAAATATTATCCTTCATTGATGTAGGGTTAGAAATATGAAGACACTCACTAGTAGTAAATCGGTCAACAATTGTCTCAAATGGCAGGTCATATGTGTACGGTTTAATATGGATATAATAAATATTGTCATTACTCATTCCCGGGTGAAAAACATCATCTATAAAACATATTTGTGTTGTATCGGGAATCTTAGTACAGCTAATAAAATCTTTGTGTGTCTTCATATGTGTGGTCCGACATAATTCAACATGCTTACCATTTACCTTGAATGCGGCAATTATTTGGTCAAATAATTCGAACTGTAGTTTGTCTTCAAAATAACCTTTGATATATTGCGCCCATTCAGGTGGGCCTTGGTTGTTAGTATAAATCATTAATTTGTGGCAAAATTTGTCATTCTTTTTCCGTTTCAAATAGTTCAATATATTTAAAATGTTTGGTCTTGTAAACTCTGGATATAAGTCTAATAATTTATTGAATAATGATTGATTAAAAATAGGAATATCTTTATCCTTATCTTTATCTTTATCTTTATCTTTATCCTTATAATAATGCTTTAATGCGTCCCAAAACATACCAAACTCTACAAAATATCCTAGAGTTTCGTCTAAATCAAATACTACTATTTTGGAACCGCAATTCATACATTATAATATGATATTATAAATTCAAAAATAAAATATTGTTCTTATTTATAGACACTAATGTCTACCAATTTAACTAACAAAGACTATATTAGCATTTTAAAATATTATAATATGACCATACCAAAGTCCAAGCGAATTTTGAAAAAGCAGGCTGAAACAATTATGGCTGAAAAACTTTGTAGATGTATTAAGAAGGTTGATATTAAAAACGAACCTAAATCTATTGGGATTTGTACCAAGACAATATTCAATAATAAGGGGTTTACTCGTGGACAATTCACTTGTAGAAAAAACCGGACTCTTAAGTTTAGAAGAACTTGATTTTATTATACACCATTATATAATAAAATAAATACAATTTATAATAATGAGCAAAAAATGTTACGATATTATTATAATTGGGGCAGGAATTGCCGGCTTATATAGCGCATATAATATACGCCAACTTGCGCCAGATAAGTCTTTGTTAGTTCTTGAAAAATACAAGAAGCAGTGGATTGGTGGACGCATTAATAATGAGGAGTTTTACGGGGCAACTGTGGTTACTGGCGCCGGCATTGGTCGCAAAGATAAGGACCATTTGCTACAAGAGCTATTAAATGATTTACATATTAAGTATACTGACTTCAAATTAGACGTTAATTATGCGAATAATGAGCCAGTAAATGTGAATGCTGTATTTGCTTTATTGAAGACGGAATATAATAAATCGGTAAAAGAACTTAAAGAACAATCGCATGGTTCATCTGATATGCTAAATAAGACATTTAAGCAATTTGCTAAACCAATATTAGGTGCCAAATTATACGACAATTTTGTAGAGACTACTGGATACAGCGATTATGAAGATGAAGATGTTGCGCAAACTCTTTATAAATATGGCATGGATGATAATAGTGTTGGGTTAACTGGTTTGTATATTCCATGGCGTCAATTAATACAAACACTGCTTCATAAAGTTGGTACACAATTTGTTAAATCATCGAGTAATGTTACTAAAATTAGGTGTTTAACATCTGAACCAAATTTGGCGCATTGTAATTACGAATTAGAAACCGAGCAAGGGTTGAAATATTATTGTAATAAGATTATTTTAGCTACTACAATTACTGGCATACATAAATTGCTTGTACAAATACTCAATAAGTCTCAATTCAGCATTTATAATTATATAAAAGGGCAACCATTTTTGCGACTATATGCCAAGTTTCCTAAAGCATCGGCTGAAATTATGCGCAAATATGTGCCTACATATACTATAGTGTCTGGTCCATTACAGAAAATAATACCAATGTCTGCTGAGAAGGGTGTTTATATGATTGCTTATTCTGATAATGCGAATGCTGAGATTTTAAAGGATTGTCTTAAAAATACTGTTAAAAATCGGGTGTTTTTTGCTAAAATGTTAGAAGAAGCGCTTAATATTGAAACAAATAGTCTACAAATTACTGCGTTATTGGATTTTTACTGGCCAGTAGGGACACATTATTACAGCCCATTGCCAAAAAATATGAGCATGTCTAGGTCTGAGTTTATACATAAAGCGCAACATCCGTTACCAAATGTGTTAGTTGTAGGTGAAGTTGTTGCTGAAAATCAGGGATGGACTGAAGGTGCGCTAGATAGTGTTACCAAAACTGTAACAAAAAAATGGATTGAAAATAAATAATAAATAATAATAGGTAATAACAGGTAATAATAATTTAAATAATGTAAATTATTATTTTAATATTTAATTTTTAATTTTAAATATTTAACGACCAAACCATTGAGGATTTGCTTTAAACTTACCATAATACAGTCCAAAACGAGCATAAATTTGAGTAGTGGACTGTCCTTGTGCCGCATAGTAACTATATATACGTCTAGCAGAACCGCCACCAGAACTGGAACCATTGGCAATTAATGAGCCAAGTGTTTTGCTTCCGTTTGCTCCTGATATTCTTAAACTTCTAAAACTGCCTGCGCTTCCGCCCATTTTATACTGTAACGCAATATTTTATTTTATTTTATTTTACTATATTTTTACTTTATTTTTTTATTATTGCTCTATCAAATAATATCCATGGTAGCCAATTGCCGCCATTCCCAACAATAATAATATTTCAAAGAATTTTCTACTTGTTTCTAAACCTTGGTAACCAATATAAACTAACAAAGGACCAATAATTAAGAAATGAATGTAATTAACCCAAGCACTTTGTCCCTGTTTGAACTTGTTGTAAGCTAAATACATATGATATACTGTAATGAATGCGCCTAATACTAATAAAAATGGGAACATTAATTTAGGTATTGTTTCTCTCTTGATTCCTACATATAAAAATAAAGGACCAACTAACAAAATATGAAATAGATGAATTATAGTATGCTTATCAAAGTTCATTTTATAATATTATTTTTTATTTTATTTATAAAAAATAGATATAATATTTGTATAATATATAAATGGCTTTCAAATATTCAAATGTACAGCATAAACATCATGGTCCTAATAAAAAAACACATAAGGTTCATATTACCGAAAATAAAGGATACAAATGTGTAACACATTTTAATCGCGGTAAAAAGACACATCATTCTCGAAAGCAACTAACAAAATATGAGATGGGTATGATTAAAAAAGGTAAATTTGTTAAGGGTTTGTTTAAGGAATGTGATAAGAAAAAGCGATAATTATTCTTCTTCATCTTCTTCTTCATCTTCTTCATCTTCTTCTTCATCTTCTTCATCTTCTTCTTCATCTTCATCTTCATCCTCTGTTACCTTATTATTATTATTCTTACTATTATTCTTACTATCATCTTCATCTAAATGGTCCAATGCGCTTAAGATTATTTGCTCTTGTGTTGTTAGTTTCTGAAATATTAATACATCATCCATTTTGAAATTGTAATGCCGGTGCATAAAATTCTTACAAGTTACAAATAAACCTTCATCTGCTATTTTTATGTCGCAAACAATACCACAATTATTCAATGGCAAATAATTTGGGTCCGTAATTGGTATCCATCTGACAAACCCTCCATGTTTTAATTCAGGCAATTCATCTACATATTTGTAACCTTTCAGTTTTTTTAAATATTCCATTGTTGTTTTATTATCTAAATTTAGCTCTTGTAATATTTTATAATTTAATTCATTTATTTTTTTTGTTGTAAAATTCATTATATTTTCATTTTTTGTATTATCCAGGGCTTTTTCAAGTTTATCAATATCTACTAGTGATTTATCTGCCAGTGATTTATTGTTAGTTATATTTATATTTGTTGTCATAATAATTTATATAATAAAATAAGTTTAAATAATTTATTATATAAAATATAGTTTGTAATATTGTATTTTTATTTTTTTAATTATGTATATATATATATAATGAGTTTTGGTTTAGGATTGTGTCAACGAAATACTAGTACTAGTAATAGAACTACTTATGCGGTAAATATGGGTTCATTCAAAGGAATAGGTTCTTCCACCCGTATTTATAATTTTTGTAGAAACCACACAGATGACCCTTCTAAATGTATTGAATATTTTATAAATCCGTATCCATCAGTTCCTCCTTCATGGTCGCAATTAGGCTCTACTGGATTTAATAATTGGGTGTATCGCTCACTTGTAGGTACTGATGGCAGAATATATTCTGTTGGTTGGTTTACAAATGGCAGTGGACAACACTATGTTGCTGTATATAATGGTTCTACTTGGTCGCAATTAGGTTCTACTGGATTTAATAATACTATTACAACAATAACAAATGATTCTAGTGGAAATATATATGTAGGTGGTTGGTTTACAAATGGCAGTGGAGAACAGTATGTTGCTGTATATAATGGTTCTACTTGGTCACAGGTAGGAACAACTGGATTCAATAATATCATTTTTAAATTAACTATAGGTTCTAACGGAAATATATATGTAGGTGGACAATTTACAAATGGAAGTGGTCAATACTATGTTGCTGTATATAATGGTTCTACTTGGTCACAGGTAGGAACTACTGGTTTTAATAATCAGATACGTGGTATGAGCATTAATTCTAGTGGAAATATATATGTAGGTGGTTGGTTTACAAATGGCAGTGGAGAACAGTATGTTGCTGTATATAATGGTTCTACTTGGTCACAGGTAGGAACAACTGGATTTAATAATAACATTTTTAATTTAACTATAGGTTCTAACGGAAATATATATGTAGGTGGACAATTTACAAATGGAAGTGGTCAATACTATGTTGCTGTATATAATGGTTCTACTTGGTCACAGGTAGGAACTACTGGATTTAATAATATAATTCGTGATATACAAATTAGTTCTAATGGAAATATATATGTAGGTGGTTTTTTTACAAATGGCAGCGGTCAATACTATGTTGCTGTATATAATGGCTCTACTTGGTCACAATTAGGTTCTACTGGATTTAATAATATTATATATAATATAGCATTAAAATCTAATGGTTACATTTTTGCTAATGGAGAATTTACAAATAGTAGTGGTGAATCCTATGTTGCTGTTTATAAATAAATAATAAATATGTATTATAATTTATATAATAAAATAAGTTTAAATAATTTATTATATATTAATCTAAATCTATTATAATGTTAGAACTTTGTAAAAAAATCTGGAATAAATTTTGTTGTTGTTATTATTTTCATGTAATAAATGAAGATGACAATTATAATACATTTGATTCTGAAACTAGAGAAAATGGCAATAAAATAAATGGCAATGTAAGTGTCACTGATGAAAAATTTTGTAGAACACCGACATCATTTGACCGCAGTTATACTTTGAGCAATGAACAAGAATTCACGTATAATGAAATATACAGGTAGCCATTCTTCCTTGACCCCCACAAGTTGGCACATAACCATTCTTCCTTGACCCCCACAAGTTGGCAACTAGCCCTACTTCCTTGACCCCCACAAGTTGGCACCTCACAGTCGCTTCTATCAAAGCTTACCAACTGCCGCCAAAAGGACTCGCAAACGCCCCACCAGCATTCGCCGCCATCGGCTCAAAAGACTCCATTCCCGGTGTCGCGGCGTCAACTAAGGGTGTATTATCCTGCTGATACATGTTATTAAAATCAGTACTGGATTGTTGGGGTAATGAGCTAATAGATGTTGTGCCTGATGAGCTTTGTCCCATTGAACTCAATGATTGATTCATTGCGCTCTGGGGTTGCTGCTGTGAAATTGGCTGCGACACCTTGACATTACCTTGTCCCTTCTTCTTCTTTTTTGTATCCTGAGGACCTTCCCAAATCTCTGCAATACGTTCAACGATAATGCTCACCTTCTCACCTAATTTGGTTTGAAGACTTAGAACAATAACAAGGAATGCTAAAATAATATTTGTAACGCTAAAGTCGCTATATTTTTCACCACTATGTGTCGGTATAAATGTAATAAATCGATGAATAATTAGGATTCCTAGAAACATAATAGTAACTTGTCCAATTATTTCTGCTAAAATTTCAGGACTACCTTTTGTATCATCTGCTTCCGGAACATAGCGCTGTACTAATTTATTCATGATTACAACAGGAATAAGGGCTAAAACAGCATATTGTATTATATTTGACATTTCAGACTTAGATGTTTCATCAAAATTAAATACATGCTTGAAAAAACTAGGCTTCCCATTTGTCGACTTTGTTAAATCTTCTAAACTATCCATATTACTTATATAGGGTATAATTAGAAATTAAATTCAATAAAAGCAAACAATTTAAAGATTATTCTAAATATTTATAAAATGGATTATATTGGAGACCAACACCAAGTATTTGATAAGCCTGTAAATGCTGAAGAATATCAATATATAAATCTAATTCGTGAGATTCTTGACCGCGGGACTTGGGAAGAGGGGCGCAATGGTAAGACAAAGAGCATCTTTGGGCACTCAATGCGCTTCTCATTGGCAGACGGTAAGATTCCTATTCTAACAACTAAGAAGACCGCTTGGAAGACATGTTTGAAAGAATTGTTGTGGTTTATTCGTGGTGAGACTGATAACAAATTATTACAAGACCAGGGTGTCCATATTTGGGATGGCAACTCGACTAGAGAATTTTTGGATAGCAGGGGACTTACACATTATGAGGTTGGAGAACTTGGCCCAATTTATGGCAGACAATGGAGGCAATTTAATTCTCCTTATATCACTAAGAAGGATAAGAAATTTGCTGAGGGATTGCCTGAAAATGAGAGGGCGTATTATAATATAGAGGGTGGCGTAGACCAGTTACAGCAAATTATTGATGCTTTAAAAGACCCTAAACAGAGGACTAGTCGGCGCTTGATAATGACAGCATGGAATCCTTGCCAGCTTGACGACATGGCTCTCCCCCCGTGCCATATTTTTTGTCAGTTTAATGTTCATAATGAAAATAAATTGTCGTGTGCGATGTATCAACGTTCGTGTGATGTCGCGCTTGGAGAAAGTTTCAATATAGCTTCATATTGTTTTCTAACACATTTGTTAGCAAAACACTGCGGACTACAAGCACATGAGTTTGTATATTTTAAAGGCAACTGTCATATTTATGAAGAACATATAGATGGATTAAAATTACAAATTACACGAGAACCATATCCATTTCCAAGTGTTTCAATTAAACAGGTTAGAGAGAATATAAATGATTATCAAGTGGATGATTTTATTATAGAAAATTACCAACACCATGAACCTATAAAATTTCAGATGGTTGCGTAGAAATATCTTCTATGTCAACATATTTATAATTATCAAATTTTGGATTTTTAGAATTAAGTCTCCATAAAATAGTTGGAGCGGGTATATTTAATTGTCTTCCAGCTTCAGATATAGAAATATAAAAAAAATCATCTATTGTTATTTCTTTATTACTAGGAGGTATATTTCCAATATTTTTTTCACGTATTTTTTGTATTGTTTCTTCTGAATGATGTTTTCCATAAAATGAATTTTTTTCTCCTGTATTTTTATTTTTTCGTATTTCAGACATTTTTTGTTTTGATTCTTCTTTATGTTTGCACCCTTTAAAGTTTGTGTTTCCTTTTTTAAGTTCTGAATTCATTTTTCTTACTTCTTCTGTATGTGTTTTGCCAAACATTCCATTTTTTTCACCACACTTTCCATATTTTTGTTTTCTTTCTTCAGGAGTCATATTATTCAAGGTTTCTTTAAATGAGTTTACAATCTTTTCTCTGATTTTTTTCTTATCAGGGTGATGTGTCATTAAATCGCCTCCGCTATTATTATAATTTAAATTATATAACTGTTCCCGAATGTTTAAATCTGTTAAATATTGTAATTCAATTTCCTTCGCATCTTCTTCTGTATCACAAATATGGATTATATCATATTTGAATTTATCTTCACCATCTAAATTGTAAGCTCTCTGTAAAAATATGTTGTCATGACAATTATGCTTAAGCTTTCCACGATGAACAGTAAATCTTCTATTTATATTAGTTGAATATCCTATATAATAGCGTCCAGACAATGTATTAGTTATTTTATAAACTCCAATATTTTTTTGGTTATTATCCATTTATATATATACAAAATATTATATTTATATATTTTTCTCAGATAAATATATAAATTCCTAAATGTTTTGATTTTTATATTTTTTCTTTTTCTTGCTTTAATTTTTCCTTTTTTTTTAAATATGCTGTTCTTGCCCATTTTTTCTTTTGTTCTTCTGTTGGTTGATTATTTTGTCTATATTCTTTTATTTTTTCTTTAATTTCGTCTTTATTATTTTCATAATATTCTTTTTTGTAAGCAGGAGCAGTATATTTTTTAAGATGTTGTTTTGTTTCTTGTAATTCTATTAGTAATTTTTCATTTTCATCTTTTAATAACTTATTTTCT
>Ga0209596_1003434_pt1 | contig 12479 bp, 10 predicted proteins | sample M_130807_MF_Meta_FD_187314 | JGI IMG/M metagenome (GOLD analysis project Ga0209596, IMG submission 187314) | Freshwater microbial communities from Lake Montjoie, Canada to study carbon cycling - M_130807_MF_MetaG (SPAdes) (version 2) | ecosystem: Environmental > Aquatic > Freshwater > Lake... | reverse complement strand
ATTTATAAATCGAAAGATGCACCGGGCAAGCACACCGCAGTTGATGGCATACAGCATCTTGACAAAGTGATTGATATGGATCAGTCGCCGATTGGTCGTACTCCAAGATCGAACCCTGCTACTTACACAGGTGTTTTTGATGATATTCGTAAGTTGTTCAGCACGACGCCTGAAGCGAAGGTTCGTGGTTACATGCCAGGTCGTTTCAGTTTTAACGTGCCGGGGGGACGATGTGAGGCTTGCGCTGGCGACGGAACCATAAAGATCGAGATGCACTTTTTGCCCGATGTCTATGTTCCGTGCGAGGTCTGTAAAGGCGCCAGGTACAACCGTGACACTCTCGACATCACATTTAAAGGCAAAAACATCTCGGATGTGTTGAACATGCCCATCTCTGAAGCCGTTGAGTTCTTTGCAAAACAGCCACGCATTTCTCGACACATGGAGACGCTCGTAGATGTGGGACTTGGCTATGTGCGACTTGGTCAATCTGCACCAACACTCTCTGGTGGCGAAGCACAACGTGTCAAGTTGGCGGCCGAACTGGCCAAGCGAAGCACAGGCCACACGATCTATTTGCTGGACGAACCAACCACTGGATTGCATTTCGAGGATGTGCGCCGATTGCTGACGGTGTTGGCACGACTCGTTGATCAAGGAAACACTGTGCTCGTTATCGAACATAATCTCGACGTCATCAAAACTGCTGACTGGCTAATCGATCTTGGCCCAGAGGGTGGAGATGGAGGAGGACAACTTGTTGCAGAGGGCACTCCTGAAACCGTTGCGAAAGTTAAGGGAAGCTACACGGGCAAATACTTGGCCCCATTACTGAAATCGTCGAAGTAGCAGAGACACAAAAGTACTGAGTTATGCAACGACCAGACGGAAGCATTCCGGTCACTCCAGGTTCGTATCAGTTTCGAGACGCACAAGGTCGCGTCATTTATGTAGGTAAAGCAATCAACTTGCGTTCTCGAGTCTCGAGCTATTTTGCAGACCCAGCAACTCTGCATCCGCGCACTGCGAGCATGATGAGTTTTGCCGACAAAGTTGAATGGATTGAAGTACGAAATGAAGTTGAAGCATTGTTGCTGGAATACGCCTTGATCAAGGAGCACAAGCCTCGCTTCAATATTCGATTGCAAGACGACAAGAGTTTTCCATTCATGGCCATTACCACCGATGAAGAATGGCCACGCGCGATGATGTTTCGGGGCAAGCGTCGCAAGGGTGTTCGATACTTCGGTCCTTACGTGCATCCAGGTGCAATTCGTGACACTTTGGAATTACTGCTCCGCACATTTCCTGTGCGCACCTGTGCTGCGTCCAAATTTAGACAGCACGAACGACTTGGCCGACCATGTTTGCTGTTCCACATCGAAAAATGTAGTGGTCCATGCGTGGGAGAAGTCTCGGCTGCCGAATACAAAGTTCATGTGGACGGGTTGATGAAGTTTCTGGATGGCGACAACACCGAAATTGTTACGACTATGGAAAAGCAGATGATTGCTGCATCAGAAGCGACGGATTTTGAGCGAGCAGCGAAGATTCGTGATCGGTTAACAGCAATTCATCAGGTGTTGGAAAAACAGCAGATGGTCGGAGTGCAAGAGGACGACATGGACGTGATTGGAATCGCTCAAGATGAAATTACTGCTGCTGTGCAAATTTTCTTCGTTCGTAAAGGTCGCGTCATTGGACGCAATGGCTTCGTGTTGGACAAAGTAGAGGATGTGAGTCCTGAATTGCTCGTCGATCGAATTCTGGAAAATGTATACGGTGATGAGCCCGCACTTGGTATTCCCAAACAAGTGCTTGTGCCGGTGTTGCCAGAAAGTCATGAGGCAGTTGAAAAGTGGCTCAGCGATGTTCGCACAACTCAAGTAAGCGTGAGAGTGCCAATGCGCGGAGACAAGCGCGAACTGCAAGAGACTGTGACCATTAATGCAAGTAGGGAACTAGCACGACATCGTTTAAAAAGATCTGCCGATCAACACAGTCGGACACTGGCTCTCAACGATCTGCAGCAACTTCTGAAACTTCCACATTTTCCATTGCGCATCGAGTGTTACGACATGGCTCACTTGCACGGCACAGATTATGTGGGGTCGATGGTCGTGCTTGAGGACGGCCTACCAGCGAAAACCGAATACCGACGTTTCAAGATCAAAGATGTTCCGGGTAACGACGACTACGCAGCAATGCGCGAAGTGTTGATGCGCAGATTGAGTGCCTACAAAAAAGAACGAGACCTACCGATCAGTGAGCGCGGCAGTAAGCCTGGCAAGTTTGCATATCCTCCGCAATTGATCTTGGTTGATGGTGGCAAAGGCCAACTAGGTGTAGCCATAGACGTTGTGAAAGAACTCGGTCTTGAAAACGAAATTCCAGTCGCATCTTTGGCCAAGCGGCTTGAAGAAGTATTCGTACCCAATTCGTCAATGCCGATCGATGTGCCTCGAGGTAGTGAGGCGTTATTCATGTTGCAGGTCATCCGAGATGAGGCTCACCGTTTTGCCAATACCTTCCACCGACAATTGCGAGGGAAGCGAATGAAGGTGAGCGGGCTGGACGGGATCGCCGGTCTTGGCGCAGCGCGGAAAGAAAAACTGATGCAGGTTTTCGGCAGCATGAAATCATTGCGGGAAGCAAGCGTTGAGGAGATCCTTGCTCAATCTGGTCTTTCGCAAGTTGTTTCGCAGGCTGTTTTTAATGCATTGCATCAATCTTGAAACATCCTGTTGTTCGGTAGCCTGATCATCAGTGGCTGACATCCTCTTAATTGCAGGTCTTTCTGGCGCTGGTCGTTCTCAGGCCGCAGATGACCTCGAAGACGTTGGCTGGTTCGTTGTCGACAATATGCCGATTGCATTAATTGACAAGGTTGTTGAGCTCGCTGCGACGGGGGAACAGTCGCAACTCGCTCTTGTCGTAGGAGCAGCAACCCATCAAACAGATGCTGTTGTCGTCGTGCACCGATTGCGCGAAGCGGGTCACCGAGTGCGGGTGTTATTCTTGGATGCGTCAACACCCGAGTTGGTGCGTCGTTATGGCGCCACAAAAAGAAAACATCCACTTGCCAGTCGTTTTTCGAGCGTGGAAGAAGCAATTCACGAAGAGCGTTCGATTCTTGAGACGGTGAAGGGGGCTGCTGATCTGGTTATTGATACTTCGAGCCTCAACATTCATCAATTGAAGTCGCAGATTGTTGAGTTGTTTGCTCCAGGTGGCGACATAGACGTGATGCAGTTGTCGCTTGTTTCGTTTGGTTTTAAGCACGGGATACCGTTGGATGTGGACATGGTGTGGGACGTGCGGTTTCTGCCGAACCCGCATTGGGAAGAGCACCTACGAGAGTTGTCAGGTCTCGATGATGCGGTTAAATCCTTCACTATTGATCAACCGCTGGCACAAGAGTTTCTGGTCAAGTCGCATGGCATGTTGGAATTTTTGTTGCCTGCATACAAAGCAGAAGGTAAGAGTTATTTGACCATTGCTATTGGCTGCACGGGTGGCCGGCACCGGTCGGTTGCTGTGACAGAGGCCATTGGCTCATGGTTGGCTGCGAACGGTCTGCGACCGCGCATTACCCACCGCGACATCTTCAGGTAGGTACTAAGGCTTGCAGAATTAATTCGTGCGCTAATATCGTGCGCTATGGCACAGACACCTATACGAGTTGGTATTAACGGTTTTGGACGAATTGGTCGCAACTTTTTTCGGGCAGTGAATGCAGCGAATGCACCGATCGAGATTGTTGCAGTAAACGATCTGGGTTCCATCAAGACGATGGCGCACCTCTTGAAGTATGACTCGGTGCTCGGGATTCTGCCGAACGAGATCATTCCAGTGGAAGACGGCATTTCGGTTGACGGCAAAGTACTGAAGGTTCTGCAGTTTCGCGACCCGAAAGATCTTCCGTGGAAGGCACTTGGCGTTGATGTTGTCATCGAGTCGACGGGTTTTTTCACAGAACGCGACAAAGCAGCAGCCCATCTAGATGCTGGTGCACCTTTGGTCATAGTTTCTGCACCGTCGACTGGTGCGGACGCAACGTTTGTTTATGGTGTGAATCATAAAGATTTTGATCGCACTAAACATAAGGTGATTTCGAATGCAAGTTGCACCACCAATTGCTTCGTGCCGATGGTAAAAGTGCTTGATGATGCGTTTGGTATTGAGCAAGGTTTGATGACAACAGTGCACGCCTACACAGGTGACCAGCAGTTGGTTGATGGTCCACATAGTGACCTGCGTCGTGCGCGTGGTGCTGCTATCAACATCACGCCAACTGGCACGGGAGCAGCTCGTGCAACAGCACTTGTGCTCGAGTCGATGAAGGGCAAGCTGGATGGAACATCGTTGAGGGTTCCGGTACCAACCGGATCGATCACTGACTTTGTCGCTGTATTGAAGAAGGTAGCAACAAAAGATGAGATCAATGCTGCATTCAAAAAAGCCGCAGCGGGTGAGTTGAAGGGCGTGCTTGAATACACCGATGCACCGATCGTGTCGAGCGATGTTGTGACCAATCCACACAGTTGTGTTTTCGACAGCGATTTGACGATGAGCATGGGCACTCTTGTGAAGGTGCTCGGTTGGTATGACAATGAATGGGGCTACTCAAATCGTCTGGTCGATTTGACGCGCCACGTCGGTTCGACGAAGTAAACAACGAAACACAATTCGTCGATGAGTAATTTGCCTCTCTTGGAGGACTTGGGAGATGTGCGCGGCAAGCGTGTGCTTGTTCGTACCGACTTCAATGTGCCCATGTCTGGTGCCGATGATGCTCGAGTCATCGTCGATGATTTTCGAATTGTTTCGGCTCTCCCAACTATTAAATACTTGACCGAACGCGGTGCAACGGTTGTTTGCGCAAGCCACTTGGGAAGACCTAAAGGCGCTCCGTCTGCAAAGTATTCGATGGCTCCGGTGAGAGCAAAACTGGCTGAAATTGCACCTGGTGTGGAACTGCTCGAGAATCTGCGATTCAACCCGGGTGAAGAAGCCAATGACCCAAAGTTCGTGGCCGAACTCGTTGCGGGATTCGATTTGTATGTCGACGATGCATTCGGTGCGACGCATCGCGCGCATGCATCAATAGTTGGTCCGCCTAGGACACTTCCTTCTGCGGCTGGAAGACTCTTGCAGCGAGAGATCGAAGTGCTTGGTGCGTTGCGCGAAAAACCAAGCAGACCATTTGTTGCTGTGCTTGGCGGTGCAAAGGTGAGTGACAAGATCGGTGTTATCGAGGCTCTCCAGGAACGTGTTGATGCATTCATCATCGGTGGAGGAATGTGCTTTACGTTTTTGGCGGCACAGGGATACTCGGTTGGCGATTCAATCTGTCAACCAGAGTTGATTGACGTCTGCAAGAAACTCTTGGATGGCAATGTGCCGATTCATCTTCCGGAAGACATCGTTGGTCTAGACGCGGATGGCGTGTATGCAACGTATGGCATTCGGTTGCCGAAGGGCTCAAAGGGTCTTGACATTGGCCCAGGTTCTGCGGCGGCGTTTACTGACATCATCATGGACGCGCGTTCAGTTTTCTGGAACGGTCCAATGGGAATGTTTGAAGACGCAAGATTTGCAAATGGCACGCGAACTGTTGCTCAAGCGATGGCGGACACCAAAGCGTTTACTGTCGTTGGTGGCGGCGACTCCGCCGCTGCTCTCGCAGAATTTAAATTGGACGATGAAGTTGACCACGTATCAACAGGTGGCGGTGCGTCGCTTGAGTATCTAGAGTTAGGCGACCTTCCTGGTCTTGAAGCGTTGCGAGGAGCACCACGTGTCAAATGAACAAGTACGCAAACCGCTGATCAGCGGAAACTGGAAAATGCACCACAATCATTTTGAGGCAATTCAGTGCTTGCAGAAACTCGCTTACCTCTTAACTAAAGATGATTTTGCGTCATGTGATGTAAGCGTGCATCCACCGTTTACCGATATTCGTAGCATTCAAACTCTTATCGATGCGGATGAACTTAAAGTTTCTTTAGGTGCCCAACACTGCCATTGGGAAGACAAAGGGGCATTTACAGGAGAGGTCAGTCCATTATTTCTGAGCAAGCTCAATGTGCAGTACGTGATCTGCGGACACAGTGAGAGACGAGAAATCTTTGGTGAGACCGACGAAGATGTTGCAAAAAAGATCACGGCTATCCAGAAGAATCGGATGACACCGATCGTTTGCGTGGGAGAGACACTTGCCGAACGAGAAGCCGGCCAAACAACTCATAAGGTCATGGGCCAAGTGCGATCAGCGCTCGCTGGTAGGTCTAGTGAGCAAGTAGCAAGCATGGTTATTGCCTACGAACCGATTTGGGCTATTGGCACCGGCCGTACCGCCACTTCGTCCGATGCGCAGGCAGTGATTGGCGCAATACGCGCTCAGGTGCTTGAGATCAGCGGTCCAAAGGCTTCCGAGACAGTGCGCTTGCAGTATGGGGGCAGCGTCAAGGCAGCCAACATTGCCGAATTGATGGCCCAGCCCGACATTGACGGGGCATTAGTGGGTGGTGCAAGCCTTGACCCAGCCGAATTTGCTCGAATCGTGCAATTTAGGCTTCACCGCTCATAGCAGCCAGTTGCGCCCCGCACACCCTTTCGGGTTTGCCTCTCGTGGTGTTACCCTTGTCTCATTCGTGGGGGCGACTTGCCTCTACATCAATGGGGGAACCCACCTAATTCGACGGGGAGGTCGATAGTGAAGAAAACCAACAAACTCAGTCTGCTGGCTGCCGGTTTCGCAACGTTGTCACTTGTAGTGGCAGCTTGCGGCGGTAGTTCATCGGGCGACACTGCAGCACCTGCTGCAGAGTCGGCATATCCAACCATCGAACAGTGTGCTGACGTGTCATACGACTACGCCGCACCAGCTGCAACTGGTAACGGAATGAAAGTGACCTACGACATTGCTCCTGAAGCTGTGTGGGAAGACGGTTCACCAATCACTGTTGCTGACTTTAAGGCAACGTTTGATGCATCAATGAACACACCTGGCTCGATCTCGACTTCTGGTTACGACCAGATCACATCGGTTGAGGCTGGTACAAGTGACAAGCAAGTAGTTGCCACTTTCAAGACCGTCTACGCACCATGGCGCGGATTGTTCAGCGGATTGATCAAGGCAGCATCGGTGAAAAACACCGCTGACGTTTCTGGTGACTTTGCTGAAATGATTCCTTTCTCGGGTCGTCCGTACAAGATGCAATCGTGGAGCAAGGACCAGGTTGTCTATGTTGCGAACGAGAACTACTGGGGTGCCGACAAAGCTGTGACACCAAAGGTTGTCATGGTTCCTAAGGCCGACAGCGACACTGCAAATGCTTCACTGAAGGCTGGTGAAGTTGACTTTATGTACCCGCAATACAGTGGTGAAACTGCAGCAGCATTGAAGCAGGACAACATTGCATCGAAGATCGAGTTCGGTGGGGACTACGAAGCGTTTTACTTCCAGTCGAAGTGTGGACCTTTCGCAAACCCAACGTTCCGTGCAGCATTCTCAATGTCAATTGATCGTGAAGCACTATTTCAGCAGATCTACATTCCGATTGCCGATACTGCAACATTGTTGCAGTGTGGTCCGATCACACCAGGTCAGTATTGCAATGGTGATGAGTTTGCAGCAAGTTTCGATGCCGAAGGTGCAGCGAAACTTCTTGAAGATGCAGGCTGGGCTAAGGATGCGAATGGTTTCTGGGCAGAAGAAGGAAAGACTGCTCCAAAAATTCGTTGGATCGTCAACGTCAGTAACGGTCGTCGTTTGAGCACACAGGCATACTTGATTCCATTGCTGCAAGCAGCAGGATTCGATGTGCGTGCGGACAACTGTGACGCAGCTTGCTATTTCCAAAAGCGACTGCCAGCACTTGACTACGACATGGCGATGTACATTTCCACAGCTCCACCAGATCCTGCCTACCTCACGAGTTCATTCGTGTGTGACTTGATCCCAACTGAGGCAAATGGAAACATCGGTCAGAACACCAACGGTTGGTGCAACGCTGAAGCTTCGGATCTGCTCCACGCAGCAGATATTGATACTGATGCAGCAGCACGAGCCGAAAAGATTAAGTCAGCACTCAAATTGATGGCTGCTGACCACATCTTGTTGCCATTGTTCCAATTTCCGAAGTCTGGATTCTGGCGCACCGACAAAGTGGGTGGACCAGTTGACGGTGAGTTGAACAACTATCAGGCATTTAAGAACTTTGACCAATGGACCGACGTAGACGGCGATGGACAAATCGTCATTGCGGCCGAGCAGTGGCCAGAGTGCTTGAACCCAATCACGGAGTGTGCAAACTCTTCATGGATGGTTTGGACAACCGCATTCCCAGTAAGCCCAGGTGCCTACACAACGACCAATGACGGTCAGTATGTAGTTACCAACCTGCTTGCAGGCGAAGCAACCGTAGAGGTTCTTTAGTCCTAGCGGGTAGTTAAAACGCATTTATGGTGCGCAGACCAAGTCAGATAGATTTGGTCTGCGCACCTTTTGCGTTTAGTGATTGTCACGCGTGTGGACGAGGGGATGAGGCATGTTGAGGTTTACTTTACGAAGGTTGACTTGGGCTGTCCCCACGTTGATCTTGGTGACATTCCTTGTTTACATCGCCCTACGTTTGGGTACAGATCCACTGCAGAGTTATCTGCGCACAAACCCTCGGGCAACTCGGGCAAAGATTGCGCAATATAAGTCGGTCAATGGCCTGTCATCAAACTATGTACTTGGATATTTTCACTGGTTAAAAAACTTTGTGTCATTCAATTGGCCTCGCAGCATTAAGGGAAGCCGAGATGTGTGGCCAGAGTTAAAAGATTCTCTCGTCAATACGATCCGTTTGGGATCGCTTGCAACGTTTTTAGGAGTGATCATCGGTTTGTTGGTGGGCATGTTTGCTGCCTTGAAGCCTGGTAGTCGACGTGACGTTGCCGTAAACACAGTTGCCTTTTTGGGTATCTCAATCCCTCCATACATCTCAGCAGTGTTGTTTCAATTGCTGTTTGCGGTGTATTGGTCTAGGTGGTTCGGAAACACTCTCTTCCCAACATCTGGTGTCTATCCGCCAGGGCACACCGGGTTCGATTTGTTTTTGATGCTGAAACATATGGCACTACCAACAATCGTTGTTTCCATTCAAATTATTGCTGTATACAGCCGCTATATGCGTTCGTCTCTTCTTGATGTGTTGAATTCCGACTACATGCGAACTGCTCGCTCGAAGGGAATCAGCGAGCGACGAATTTTGTTTAAGCACGGTGTTCGTAATGCGTTAATACCGGTAGTCACTATTGCAGCACTTGATATTGGCTCCATCATCGGTGGTCTGATCATTTCGGAAAATATTTTTGACTATCCAGGTATGGGTGTGTACTTTTTGTCAGCATTTGCTACAGGTGATTTTCCACTTTTGATGCCGTGGATGGTTCTCGTTGTTGCTTCGACACTGCTCTTCAATCTTGTTGCCGACGTTTCATATGCATTTCTAGATCCGAGGATCCGTCTTGACTGAATTTGCGACGATTTCTCCAAAGCGCATGGCCATGCGAAGGTTTCTGTCGCACAAAGCGGCAGTCGGTAGTTGTGTTCTGCTTGCAATTATGGTGCTTGCAGTTGTTTTGTCGCCGTTCACTGCTCGATATGGCGTCAATCAGCAGGTACGCAAACCACCCAATACGTTTTTGCCTCCTCAAAAAATTGCATGGTTTGGCACTGATGAAATCGGTAGAGATATGTACAGCCGCTTAATCTATGGAATCAGGGTTTCGCTTGTGATCGGTTTGTTTACAGCGCTAATTTCAACGGTCGTTGGTTGTGTTGTGGGTGCGGTCGCCGGTTTTCGCGGTGGGCGGTTTGACGACATCGTGATGCGCGTGACTGACTTATTTCTTGCTTTTCCATTTTTGGTTGCGCTACTCGTCATTCGTAACACGATTGGAAACATCAGCTGGTTGACGGCGATTATTGGTGATAAGTCGTCAGCAAGATTCGTTGTTTTTTTGCTGTCAATTTTTGGCTGGATGGGGGTCGCCCGAATCGTCCGAGGGCAGATCTTGTCCCTTAAAGAACGGGAATTTATTGAAGCAGCGAGAGCTGTGGGCGCATCCCGTCGGTACATCGTGCGTGCGCACCTGTTGCCAAACTCGATTGGACCGATCATGGTTTCACTCTCTTTTGCAGTGGTTGGTGCAATCACCGCAGAGTCCACTTTGGCTTTTTTTGGGTACGGTCCTCAGGCTGGCGATGGCTCTACATCACTGGGAATCCTCGTTGGTGCCGCAAAGGGCGCAGTGCAGTCCGGCTATTGGTGGATAGCCGTTTTCCCTTGTTTCGCTTTGGTGTTGATCTCTCTTGCCATCAACTTCATCGGTGATGCGTTACGCGACGCAACCGATCCACGGTTGGATAGGGGAGAATAATGAACGAATTGGTTCTTTCTATTCGTGATTTGAGAGTCACGTTTGATACACCCCTAGGTCCACTAGAGGCAGTGCGTGGTGTCGACCTTGATGTGCATGCGGGAGAGATGATGGGCGTGGTGGGCGAGAGTGGATCTGGCAAGTCTGTAACTTTTTTGGCCGCAATGGGATTATTGCCTCATCGAGCAAAAGTTTCTGGTTCGGTCATGCTCAACGGGCAAGAGATGATCGGTGCGCCAATGAAGACTTTGCGCAACATGCGTGGTGGTCTGATGTCGATGATCTTCCAAGACCCACTTTCGGCGCTTAATCCAGTACACCGCATTGGTGATCAGATTGTTGAAATGTTGAAGGAACACCAACCAAAAATGAGCGTCAAAGATGCAGAGAAACGTGCAGTTGAATTGCTGGACATCGTCGGTATTCCGCAAGCGGCAGAACGTGCACACCAATATCCGCACGAGTTCTCCGGTGGAATGCGCCAACGAGTGGTGATCGCAATTGCGATAGCTAACAACCCAAAGGTTTTAATTGCTGACGAACCAACAACGGCATTGGACGTGACCGTACAAGCGCAGATTCTCGAGGTGATTGAACGTGTTCAAAAGGCTTTTGGAACTGCTGTGGTACTGATTACCCACGACCTTGGTGTAATCGCTCGCGTAGCAGATCGTGTCAATGTGATGTATGCGGGACGCAACGTCGAAAAAGGTGATGTCGATTCACTGTTTGACCACCCAAGCCACCCGTATACGCGAGGACTGCTGGCGTCGCTACCGCACGAAGGCATCGAGCGTCTAACGCCCATCACAGGCTTCCCTCCAAATATGTTGATGCCGCCACCGGGATGTGGTTTTGCTCCTCGCTGCTCTCACGCCACTGATGCATGTCTTGCTTCGTTGCCACCACTACGAACTTTTGGCGATCTTGAAACAGCGTGTTTCCGTGCTGAAGAGATAGTCGTTAATGCAGGTATGTCGTGAATCAGCCCCTCTTGCAAGTAGAGAATCTTGTAAAGAACTTTGAGTTGCGCGCCAATAGCGGAATACGCAAAACAAAGCGCATAGTGCAGGCCGTGTCTGACGTCTCTTTTTCTGTCGACAAAGGTCAGACGCTTGGAATTGTTGGCGAGTCCGGTTCTGGCAAGACAACTGTTGGGCGTTGCATTTTACAGTTGCTCGATATCACATCTGGAACCATCTCGTTTGAAGGTAAGACTCTTGGTGGATTGAGCTTCGAAGAAATGCGACAAATACGTCGCAAGATGCAGATCGTGTTTCAAGACCCATTTGCATCGCTAGACCCCAAGATGACTGTTGGTTCATCAATTGCCGAACCACTTGTAGTTCAAAGCGTTGCGGGTAATCACGAAGACAAAGTTGCAAGCCTCCTCGAGTTGGTCGGTTTAGCAGCCGACCACGCAAAACGATTCCCCCACGAATTTTCGGGGGGCCAGCGTCAGCGCGTTGGTATTGCGCGTGCTTTGGCGCTCGATCCTGCATTGATTGTTTTGGACGAGCCAGTATCGGCACTCGATGTGAGCATCCAGGCAGGTGTAGTCAATTTGTTTGGCGATCTGCAGAAGCGACTTGGCATGTCGTATGTGTTTATTGCCCACGACTTGTCGGTAGTTCGTCACATCGCTGATCGAGTTGCTGTGATGTATCTGGGCAAGATCGTAGAGATAGGTGACAAGAAGTCAATATACGAACATCCAACGCATCCGTATACAAAGGCGTTGCTTTCCGCGGTTCCTGTTCCAAATCCAACTACCGAACGATCGCGTTCACGAATCATGTTGGAAGGAGATGTTCCTTCTCCGGTCAATCCACCTTCTGGGTGTCGTTTCAGAACGCGTTGCTGGAAGGCCACTGAATTGTGCGCAAGTTCTGAGCCACAATTGGTTGTGCGCCCGACAGGACAACTTTCGGCCTGCCATTTTCCAGAGTAATAACGGTAGGATTTAAGCCGTGAGAGAGTTCATCAAAGTCATCACCATCGTTGTCAACGTGGTTTCCATGCTTGCCATGATCGTTGGAGTG
>Ga0209596_1003429_pt1 | contig 12492 bp, 9 predicted proteins | sample M_130807_MF_Meta_FD_187314 | JGI IMG/M metagenome (GOLD analysis project Ga0209596, IMG submission 187314) | Freshwater microbial communities from Lake Montjoie, Canada to study carbon cycling - M_130807_MF_MetaG (SPAdes) (version 2) | ecosystem: Environmental > Aquatic > Freshwater > Lake... | reverse complement strand
GTGTATTTGCATCGGGGGATGTTCAAGATAAAAACTACCGTCAAGCAGTCACTGCAGCGGGTAGTGGTTGTATGGCAGCTCTTGACGCAGAGCGTTATTTAACTTCAAAAGGTCATTAATGTCTACTGCCCCTCAAATGCGCATTAGTTTAGACAAACTAGTATTCTTTGGCTATCATGGATTGTATGCAGAAGAAAAAAAATTAGGCAATACTTATATTGTTGATGTAATCATTGATTTTACGCCGAAGCCATCAAGCATTAACCATTTAGAGCAAACCATTGACTATGTGCAGGTATATGCCCTCATAAAAAAATGGATGGCCATACCAACGCCTTTACTAGAAACCTTGGTGGGCAATATGGCCGATGATATTTTAAATACAGAATTACTGGCCGAAAAATTAATCGTAAAAATTACCAAGCAACATTTACCCATTGCTGAATTTGAAGGAACCGCATCGGTTTCGATAGAAAAATCAAGAAGCTAAATGGTTGCTGAACTTAAGTTTATTGCTCAATCTAAGTAATTATATTTTCTTATTTTTCCAACGCATAGATTGCATATACAAATAAGAAGGTACTAGTAGAGAAATCCAATAAATAATCTCACATACCCAGCCAATAGTAATAGGCAATTGAAAATACTCAATAGTTAAGTAGGCATAAATAATGTAAATAATAATAGCTAGAAATTCAATGGCTAAATTTATTTTTGACTGACCCGCGCCTGTCACAGCATTTAACCAAATAGTAGCAATAGACATAAGTACCAAAGCAAAGGAAACTACTCTTAAAACCGGAATACCATCTTGCATAAAACCTTCTCCTTGTCCATAAATGGAAAGAAAAGGTCTTGCAAATACATTTAGTAATAAACATACCATTAAGGCAAAGCCTACACTCCACTTTACAATTTTATTAATTAGGGGAATGACTTTATCCTGCATGCCCTGTCCAATTATATTACTCACCATGGTATTAGCAGTAGCTGCAAATGCCCATGTAAAGCTTCCAAAGAAACCGAATATATTACGCATGGCATTGGAAACCGCTAAAGCTTGCTCTCCTCTATGTTCAATTAAAATATAAAAGAATTCCCAGCTTATTATGCTAATCATATACTGCATCATAATAGGAGAAGACTGCACTAATATTAATTTAATATAGTCCCACTGCACTGAAAAGCTTTTGAATAGTTCAAAACGCGCACCAATTTTTTGATAGTGAATGACTAAGTATATAACTAGTAGTCCCATCACTTCAGATATAATGGATGCATAGGCTGCTCCATTTAGCCCCATGGATGTAAAACCATAATGACCAAATATTAAACTGTAATCAAAAAAGATATTAAATATAGCTTCTGTAGCCGTTCCAATAATTAAAAATTTACTTTGATTGGTACCCACAAGAAGGGCATTACGCATTTGGTAAATAAATAGAAAGGGGATACCCCAAATTCTGATTTTTAAAAATTCAATAACTTTATCTGCTCTTTGCGCATCGTGCAGTACACTATGAAATATACTTGGGGCAACAAAATAAGTAAATAAAATTCCTACTACTGATAAGAACAATGAAATAATAACTCCTTGAGAAAACAAGACCCCAATTTCATCCACTCTATTTTCTCCAGCCCTTCTAGAAATAAGGGCTTGTAAGCCATTGTTAAGGCCCTGACCCATTACCCCAAAAATTAAGTAAAAGACCCCCGTTATTCCACCAATAGCCAAGGCTTCTGAACTTAATGCACCTAAGAATATATTATTAATGACAAAGTTCACTTGAGGCACCATAATGCTAAAGCAATGGGCAAAGAAATAGACAGAATTTGCTTACTGCTAACGGTAACTTGTAAAGAAGGGGTAGATGGACTGATGCTCATATATTTGCAAATCTACAATTAGTTTTAGCAAAGAACTGCCTCTTTTTTTATATCATTGCATAAGAATTAGCACTATGGCCAACAAGAAAATAGGGTTTTATGGGAAATTAGAAAGCAACGCTAATAATAAGGTAGAGAACTTATACATCATTGTAAATAATAAAAGTATTGTTTTTGTTGTAAAGCATTTGGTAAGCAATAAATTTATATCTGTTGAACATTTTGAACAAACCGAAGAATCTAGTAGTTGGAGCCCCTTATTAGCTTATTTGCAAAACAATTCTAGCCTTATACAAAATTACTATAGAAATATATTTCTTGTCATTAATAATAATAGGATCATACTCTCTCAAACCGATACTAAAGAAAATCTTTTATCAGCGGCACATGAATTGGAATTAATTCATGGTCATAAATTAGAAGAAGAAATTTATACCAGCTCAGTGGGAGATAAGCATTTTTTAATTTATGGTATAGCAGATGAATTATCTGCCATACTAAATAGGTATTTTCCTTCAGGTAAATGGCAACATTATGCTAGTTCTTTCTTAGGTAATGTGCTTGATAGTGAAGTGCAGGTAAGAATTTTTGAAGATTGTTTTATAGTATACATTGTTGAAAATGGCATTACAAAACTTTTGAATTATTATCCTTTAGAAGGAGAAGATCAGAATATATATACCTTACTCAATAGCTGTATCAATGCTGGCATTGATACCAATAAATTTTTATTAAAAGTATGGGGCTATGAAGAAGGTAGTCATAACTTCATTACAAAGGCAGCGCCTTATTTTGCAGCTAAGCAAATCATTCAGATTGAGCAATTGCCTAATGCTTATTCATCTTATTTTATTTTTTAATGAGAATTATATCAGGCAAATATGGAGGTAGAAGAATTAGTCCTCCGGCTAATATGCCTCATACAAGGCCTACCACCGATGTGGCAAAAGAAGGGTTATTCAATATTTTGCAAAGCAGAATTAATTTAGACGGAGCCAGTACTTTAGACTTATTTGGAGGCACAGGTTGTATTAGTTATGAATTAGCTTCAAGAGGGGCTAGCGCTTTAACCATTGTGGAGAAGGACAATCAAATGCTTGATTTTATTAAAAAAAATATTGAACTACTTAAAATAGAAAATACGCAAATAGTACGCATGGATGTTTTTCAATATTTAAATACATGCGCCCATCAGTTTAATTTTATTTTTGCAGGCCCACCTTATGCTTTAACTACCATTGACGACTTGCCTAGAATTATTGTAGAGCGAAAATTAATTTCTCCAGAAGGCTATTTTATATTAGAACATACGCCTCGTAATAATTATGAAAGTTTTGCAGGTTTTAGTTTTCAGCGTAATTATGGCGCTACGGTATTTAGTTTTTTCGAATAGTTAAAACGAATTCTATGTTAAAGTCAGTTGCTAGAAAAGAATTATTAGCCAAAAGAAAAAATTTGACTGCAAGCGAATGTCTTAAATGGGATGACTTACTACTCATACAATTTCAAAAAATCGACTTTTCGAATGTACATACAGTAGCTAATTTTTATCCACTTGAAAACCATAACGAACCTAATAGTTTGCTTTTTTCAAAATATTTAAAAGCCATGGTGCCGGATATTCAAATGGTTTACCCAGTGGTTAATACGGTTAGCTCGACCATTAACTTTTATAAAGAATCAGAAATACTTCGTTTCAATGAATGGGGTATTGCAGAACCTACTAGTAATGAAATGCTAGAGCCATCCTCTATTGATGCAGTCATTGTGCCCTTAATTGGCTTTGATCTTAGAGGCCACCGAATAGGTTATGGGAAAGGCTTTTATGATAAATATTTTGAAAACTACCCTAAACATAGGCCTAGAATTGGAGTTTGCTATTTTGAGCCCCTTTCAAATATTGAGGATACCCATGAATTTGACGTACCTTTAACCCATTGTATTACGCCTTGGAATAGTTATGAATTTTAACAATGTATTTTTAAAATCCTTTAGAGTTTTACTTTTACCATTTGCACTTATCTATGGTTGGATTGTTTTTGTAAGGAATTGGATGTATGCTAAGCAGTATCTAAAATCTACTTCATTTAATGTTCCCCTTATTTGCATTGGTAATTTATCTATGGGAGGGACAGGTAAATCGCCGATGGTAGAACATCTGCTTTCCATCCTATCCGAAGAATATAAAATAGCTACTTTAAGCAGAGGGTATAAAAGAAAAACAAAGGGTTATGCCTTAGCCAACGATGCTTCCACCGCTTTAGAAATTGGAGATGAACCGATGCAGTTTCATTTAAAATTTCCAAATGTAGCCGTATCGGTTGGAGAAAGACGCATTGAAGCCGTGGCTCAGTTAATTCAAGATGTACCTAAAGTGGAAGCCATTATATTGGACGATGCTTTTCAACATCGAGAAATTAATGCGGGATTTAATATTTTGTTAACAGAGTATGACAATTTGTTTTGTGACGATTTTTTTATTCCTACCGGAGATTTAAGAGACGATAGAAAATCGGCTAGAAGAGCAGATATTATTATTGTTACCAAATGCCCCGCTAGTTTAAGTTTGGAAGAAAAAGATGAAATTACAGAAAAAATAGACCCTGCTTTGCATCAGCGTTTGTTTTTTACGACCATTGCTTATGGAACACCTTATCATATCTATAACCCTGCCGATCAATGGGTTTTAACTATGAGAGACGAAGTATTACTGGTTTGTGGAATAGCTAACCCCTTACCATTAAAAAATTATTTACATGAAAACACCAATACGTATTATCAATTAAGTTATAACGATCATCATATTTTCTCTATTGAAGACTTACAAGAAATAAAAGAAAAATTAGATGATATTCAATCAAAAAGCAAACTAATATTAACAACAGAAAAAGATGCTGTAAGACTGGTAAAATATACGGAAGAGCTACATGCCCTTCCATTATATGTATTACCTATAAAGCCAAAATTTTTATTTGAAGCGGAGAATATTTTTAATGAACTCGTTAAAAATTATGTTGCACAATTTTACAAAAAAATAAATGGGAACTAGAAAGAACGACAAGAAGTCGAAAAATACAAAAACAACAACAAAGCATACGCATATCGTTACTTCTTATAAGGGGGTGCTAGATATTGCTAAATCCGGAATGGGTTTTGTGATGGTATCAGGTTTGGAAAACGATATATTAGTGTATCCAAACGATTTTAATACTGCGCTCAAGGGCGATGAAGTATCTGTGAAGATTACAAAAATTAGACAATCTTCTGGAAAGAAAGAAGGTAAAATATTAGAAGTACTTAAAAGAAAACAAGTTTCTTTTGCGGGCACTATGCAAGTAAAAGAAAAAATTGCTTTTTTTATTCCAAGTACGGTAACACCTATGCCAGATATTTTTATTCCTATGGGGAAATTAAATGGGGCCAAGGATAAAGACAGGGTCATTGTTCAATTAACGAAATGGGAGAAGTCCTCTAGAAAACCTGAAGGAGAGGTCTTAAGAATATTTACTCCAGAACAAGAGAATGATTTAGCCATGCAGTCAATTGTAGCGGAAGCAGGTTTTGCTTTATCCTTTAGTGATGAAGTGAATGCCTTTGCAAGATCCTTATCAGATAAAATAGATGCTGCAGAACTAGCGAAAAGAAAAGACTATAGAAAAGTACTCACATTTACCATTGACCCCGTTGACGCCAAGGATTTTGATGACGCTATCTCATATCAAAAATTAGCCAATGGCAATTTAGAAATAGGAGTGCATATAGCTGACGTGAGTCATTTTGTTCAACCAGGAACTGCTGTGGACAAAGAAGCTTATGAAAGAGCTACATCGGTGTATTTACCAGACAGAGTATACCCAATGCTACCTGAACGTATATCCAACGAACTATGTTCATTAAGACCCAATGAGGATAAACTTACTTTCTCTGCCTGTTTTGAATTAGATGCGCATGGCAAAATAGTGAATACTTGGTTTGGAAAAACTATTATACATTCCGATAGAAGATTTACTTACGAGCAAGTTCAAGAAATTATTGATACCAAGGTAGGGGATCATTCCAATGAAATTTTATGGCTATTAGATTGGACACAAAAATTAAGAAAAGCAAGGTTCGATAATGGTGCTATTAATTTTTCTTCACAAGAAGTACGTTTTAAATTAGATGATAAGGGTAAACCAATTGGTATAACTATTAAAGAAAGTAAAGAGTCGCATCAATTAATTGAAGAGTTGATGTTAAAAGCGAATCAACTTATTGCACAAAAAATGGGTCAGGTAAAGATTAAAAAAGAAACATTGCCTTTTCCTTATCGTGTGCATGATCAACCTAATGAAGAAAAATTATCGCCCTTTATACAATTTGCAAAGAAACACGGATATCCTTTTGATATTTCTACGCCTACCCAAATTGCACATAGCTTTAATGCTTTAATGATTGCAGCTAAAGGCAAACCAGAACAGCATGTATTAGAACAACTAGGAATTAGAACCATGGCCAAGGCCGTTTATACTAGTGATAATATTGGACACTATGGTTTAGGCTTTGAATATTATTGTCATTTTACTTCACCTATTAGAAGGTATCCAGATATTTTAGTGCACCGTATTGTGCAATCAGTTTTAGTAGAGCATCCCATTAACGATGCAGAACTAGAACAAAAATGTGTGCACTGTAGTGAAAGAGAGCGTGCCGCGATGGAATCGGAAAGAGCTGCTAATAAATACAAGCAGGTTGAATTTATGCGTGATTATTTAGGCCATAGCTTTGAGGGAATTATTAGTGGTGTATCAAGCTTTGGATTCTGGGTAGAAACCATTGAACATAAATGTGAGGGACTGGTAAGTGTAGTTTCTTTATCTAAATTCGACGACTTCAGATTAGTGGAATCGGATTATGCCTTAGTAGGTATGAGATCGGGTCGCAAATTTAATATGGGCGATAAAGTCACTATTAAAGTAGTAGCCGCTAGTTTAGAGAAAAGGCAATTAGACTATGAGTGGGATCAAACCAAGGCAGCCGAAAGCTCCACTATTTAAAAACTTTTAATTTTATAATGAGTTAGTATTTTAATTATTTTAAATAGTTATTATACTAGCTCATTATTCTTTTGTATTAACTCTTATATTTCCTTCGTGATTTCTTCAAAGACAATACCTTCTTCTTTTAAACTTTTTAATATAGGTTTATAAATAGAAGGGTGGGTAGGAATATGTAATCCTGTAATTTTAATTTCTCCTTTTAAATAAGCACAAACGCCCATGGCCAGTGGCAAACCAACGGTGCTGGCCATGGCGGTTTCTGTTGCATTTTTTCCTTTTTGCACCATCGAACTTTGCACTATATATTTTTTAGCATCTAGTTCGTATTCAATTTCGTGCATCATTACCACCATATCTTTATCGGCAGGGGCTAATTTCCATTTATTTTCAAGTATCCATTGTAAAATGGCAGCGCTGCTCTTAAATTGAGCAGGAATAAGCGTTTCATTTGAAAAACCAATATATTCAAATTGAGTTTTAATAATATCGTTTTGTAAGAATGCTGCGTATTTATTTTCTAATGAATGGGTTTGTAAATGATTTTGTATCCAATCTTTAATGCTTGCATTTTCTTTTAAATGAATTACAGATTCATCTGTTAAACCTAATTGCACAATGGCATTCCATCCTAGAAAAAAATGAGGATGTCTTAATGTAGTTCTGATAAAATTTTGAATATTGTGCAAACTATAAGTATCAATGTAAGACAATGAATTTCTATTGGGATAATAAGATAAATTACCAATACCTGGAATCTCCACAGTAGGCGCATTTTCAAATAAATTATGATAGCTTAAGTTTTTTTCTGCTCCTTTTTCAAGATACAAGGCACCCGATTTTCCAGCTAGGATAATATTATTCGCATTCCAGCTAATTTTATAATGCCAAGGATTGTTATCGCTCTCAGGGGCAATTAATCCACCACAATGCGATTTAAACCCAGTAATTTTTCCTCCTTTATCTTGAATGGAATGAATAAGCTCCATGGCACTCATATGGTCAATACCAGGGTCTAAGCCCATTTCACATAGAACTAAAATTTGCTTCTGCTCAATGGCAGCCGCAATTGATTTCATATTATCATCCACATAAGAAGCCGTAAAAAGGGGTTTACCATAATGCACACAATCCTGGGCTACCAAAAAATGTAAACTAGGCGGTAACATGGAAACCACCACAGTGGCCTTCTCGATCAAGGCCTTCCTGTTTTCTTTGTTTTCTATATCAATTCCTACAGCATGACCACTCGGGGCATTATTCCACTTAGATTTAGCCACAGCAGCATTCCCATCGGCTAATACAATATACCAGTTGTTTTCAACAGCCTTGGTTTGCAAATACTGAATTAAAACAGTAGCCGATTTGCCAGCTCCAATTATTAGAATTTCAGGGTTCATTTTAGCGCTTATAAGTCATTAAAAATCCGAGCTTTAAAGTTAGTAATTCTTACCCACAACTGTGGATAAAAGAAGGCAAAATTTAAGGGCTAAAAATAGCAAAAAAGGCCTTGAAAAGTTATCTTCGTTTACACTCAAAATGGGCTTAAAAAACCACTCAATTTTTGGTTAAAAGAAATAAACATTATGGAAGATAATATCAATGAAAATTTAGGTACAGAAGCCACCCAAGATAATGACCGTGTCATAAGAATTAATATCGAAGAGCAAATGAAAACCTCTTATATCGACTATTCTATGTCGGTAATAGTAGGTCGTGCATTACCTGATGTGAGAGATGGTTTTAAACCCGTTCACCGCAGGGTTTTGTATGCGATGAGTGAACTAGGTAACAATAGCAATAAAGCGTATAAAAAATCGGCTCGTATAGTGGGAGAAGTGATGGGTAAGTTTCACCCACATGGTGATACTGCTATTTATGATACACTTGTTCGTATGGCACAGGAGTGGACCATGCGATACACTTTAGTGGATGGTCAGGGTAACTTCGGAAACCAAGATGGTGACCCACCAGCTGCTATGCGTTATACCGAGGCAAGACTTCAGAAAATTTCAGAAGCCATGTTGGACGATTTAGAAAAAGACACTGTCGATTTTCAATTAAACTTTGACGATAGTTTATCTGAGCCTTCTGTATTACCATCACGTATCCCTCAATTATTAGTAAATGGTTCTTCGGGTATTGCGGTAGGTATGGCCACCAATATGCTTCCTCATAATTTATGTGAAGTAGTAGATGGTTGTATTGCCTATATTGATAACAGAGATATTACAGTAGAAGAATTAATGCAGTTTGTGAAAGCACCCGATTTTCCAACAGGGGGTGTGATATACGGAATGGAAGGTGTGAAGCAAGGTTTAATGACAGGTCGTGGTAGAGTAGTGCTTCGTGGAAAATGTAATGTTGAAACGAAAGCGAATGGTCGTGAATTAATTGTCATCAACGAAATTCCTTACCAAGTTAATAGAGATAATTTAACAGACCGTATTGGTCAGTTAGTAGTAGATAAAACCATTGATGGTATCACGCACGTGAACAACGAAAGTAATAAGCGAGAAGGAACACGTATTGTTATTGAGCTTCGCAAGGATGCAGTGGCACAAGTAATCATTAATCAATTATTTAAGTATACTGAATTACAAACAAGCTACGGTATTAACAATGTGGCTTTAAGTAAGGGCCGTCCTAAAATTTTAAACCTACGCGATTTAACAAGCGAGTTTATTGAATTTAGAATGGAAGTAGTTATTCGTCGTGCAAAATTTGAATTAAGAAAAGCACAGGAGCGTGCACATATTTTAGAAGGTTATTTAATTGCCTTAGATCATTTAGATGAAGTGATTCGTTTAATTCGTAGTTCGGCTAACCCAGAAGCAGCTAAAGAAAGTTTGATGACTGCAGGTTGGGGTATTTCTGATATTCAAGCGAAAGCTATATTGGAATTAAGATTACAACGTTTAACAGGCATGGAGCGTGAGAAAATCAAAGAAGAATTCGAACATTTAATGCAAATTATAAAATCGTTAAATGAATTATTAGGTAGCGAGCATTTACGTTTTGAATTAATCAAAACTGAATTACTAGAAGTAAAAGAAAAATTCGGTGATGCACGTAAAACTGAGATCCAATATTTAGCCGATGAAATGAAGTTGGAAGATTTAATTGAAGAGGAAGATGTAGTCATTACCATTTCACATTTAGGCTATATTAAAAGAACGGCTGTTTCTGAATACCGTCAACAAAAAAGAGGTGGACGCGGTGCGATGGGTACTAAAACAAGAGACGAAGATTTTGTAGAGCATTTGTTTATAGCATCTACTCATGATACCATGTTGTTCTTTACTGAAAAAGGAAGATGTTTCTGGTTGCGTGTATATGAAATTCCAGAAGGCGAAAAAACAAGTAAGGGTAGAGCAGTACAAAACTTAATTCAAATACCACCGGATGATAAGGTAAAAGCTATTATTGAAGTGCGTAAGTTAGATGATAAAGACTATGTTCAAAACCATTTTATCATATTATGTACTAAGCGTGGTATTATTAAGAAAACTTGTTTAGAAGATTTCAGTCGTCCAAGAGTAAGTGGTGTGAATGCCATTACCATTAATGAAGGAGATGAATTATTAGCAGCGCGTTTAACCGATGGTAATAATGAAGTGATGATGGCCGTGAAATCGGGTAGAGCCATTCGTTTCCCTGAAGAGAAAGTGCGTCCAACAGGTCGTGGAGCCATTGGAGTTGCAGGTATTGAAGTAGACAATGAAAATGACGAAGTGGTAGGATTAGTTTGTGTTCACAAAGATGATAAAGAACGTACTATACTTGTAGTAAGTCAACAAGGTTTTGGAAAGAGAACAGCCATTGAAGAATATAGAATTACCAACCGTGGAGGTAAGGGCGTTAAAACTATTAATGTAACGGAGAAAACGGGCGGTCTAGTAGGTATTATGGATGTAAAAGAAAAAGAAGATTTAATTATTACATGTAAGTCGGGTGTAACTATTAGAACTAGAATTACAGATATTCGTGAAGCAGGTCGTGCAACACAGGGCGTTACTTTAATTCGATTAGACGAGGGCGATGAAATAGCCGCTACTTCTAAAATTGAAGAACAGGATGAATCGGTTGCAGATTTGGAAGAGGGTACAGAGCCAACAGCTACTGCTGATGGAGCTTCAACTACTGAAACCACAGAAACTACTGAAGCCACTGACAATCCTGAAACACCTGTAGTTGAATAAATCTATTAAAAAATCAAAGAATAATTAATAATAAACCATTCAACACTAATAACTAGTAAACTATATTTTAAACTATAACTTTAGTAGGCAAACATTTATAATAAAAACAGTACTATGAAAAAATTAATGGGAGTTTTAACCATTTTCTTAGCAATGCAAACATTGCAAGCTCAAGATTTTGAAAAAGTAAAAACGAATCTTTTAATTGGTAAAACCGACGACGCCAAAGCCGATTATGATAAGATTATCACTAAAAAAGCAAGTTTAGCTGGCACTGCACAAGCTTATTATTGGAAGTCTAAAATATATAGTGCTTACCACAAGGATGCTGCAAAAAATCCAAATGCTTATAATGAAGTTAAATTAGCACTTGATGAGTATATCAAGGCCGATGCTAGTTTGCAAATAGCTAAAGACAATGGTCAAGAGCCTTTCTTTGATGTTTATATTAGAAGTTTTAAAGGTGGGGTAGATAGTTTCAATGTAAAAAGTTGGAAGGGCGCAGCTGCTCATTTTATCAATGCAGTAAAATACTCTGATATCATATTTGCACAAGGTTGGGCTTCATCAAAACAAAAATTTGATACCACTGCTATAATTTATGCAGGTTATTCTAATCAAAATGCCGGAAATTTAGACGAAACTATTTTTTATTATAAAAGACTAGTTGATAATAAAGTAATCACTCCAGAATTAATAGATGTTTACCGTTACTTATTAATTCAGTTAACAAACAAGAAAGACAAAGCGCAGTTTGATACTTACTTAGCAATGTCAGCTACAGCTTATCCAAAAGAAAGTTGGGTGGAGTATGGCACTGACTATATAGACAAGAACTTAAGCATTGAAGAGAAAGTAGCTATGTTTGATAAATTAGTGGCTGGGGGTTCTATTTCAGAACTAGAATGTCAAATGTTTGGTGATATGTTTATGTCTGGTAAGAGCTCTGAAGGCGTAAGTCAAGAAAATTCAGATAAATACATAGCTAAAGCTGCCGAAGCCTACAAAAAGGCTTACACCATGAATACTAAGAACTTTGCAGCTGCTTTTAACGCAGGTATTAGCTATTATAACCAATTCACTGTATTAGATGAGAAAGTATTAGACAATATTAAAGCCTTACAAACTATAAACACCAATAAGCCAGCAGCACCGAAGGACCCTAAAAAGAAAGCAGCTTTTGATGCATTTTATAAGGCAAAAACAGATTCTGTAAGAAAAATAAATGCAAGTTTAGATGCACCTATAAAAGAGAAAGTGGACTTAGCCATAGAATGGATTGACAAAGCTTTTAATGTCATTAAGGACAAAGAGAAATTGGAAAGAGGCGAAAAGAATGTAGCTGCAAGATCTGTAGATTTTTTAGC
>Ga0209596_1003425_pt1 | contig 12499 bp, 11 predicted proteins | sample M_130807_MF_Meta_FD_187314 | JGI IMG/M metagenome (GOLD analysis project Ga0209596, IMG submission 187314) | Freshwater microbial communities from Lake Montjoie, Canada to study carbon cycling - M_130807_MF_MetaG (SPAdes) (version 2) | ecosystem: Environmental > Aquatic > Freshwater > Lake... | reverse complement strand
TATACATACTTAAGAGGACAAATGATTTAAAATACATCGTCGAATTACCTTGCCTATCGATATGATTCTCTTCGAAGTATTGATCAACACGTTGTTTTAATGTCTTTAAAAACTGTGTTTTTTCCTTATTGACGAATTTTACACGCTTTTTTTGTTCCATGTTGCAAATGTATAGATTCTTTGATAATATAGCGATAATGAAGGTCTCTTTGAGGTTAGAAGCAACCTCTGATACACTGAAAAATATCGGCTTTATTTACCGTAAAGCCCTTGTCTTCCTCGTCATAAGGCCTGCCAAAGCGACTATATGCTATCAATAAAATATCGAAAATAAGTGTAGTTTTGAAGCCTTAAATTCATAACAATGAAAAAATTAGCAGCATTCGCATTGACCCTGATAGTATCATCGGCTTTATATGCACAAGAAATACCAGGTAAAGTAGTCCTTCAAAAAGGCGATATCATTAAACTTACCACGGATATGACCTCAAGCAATACCCAATCAATGATGGGTGGCGATCCAATGGAAATGAAAACCAAAACCAACTCCTATACCGAACTTGAGGTAAAGGAAGTGCTGACTGATGGATACAAGATGAGTCAGACCATGAAAAAGATGAAGATGGATTTCGATGGTTTCGGTCAGAAAACCACGTATGATTCAGAAAGTAAAGAGAAGCAGGATAATCCCTTCGTGAAGCAATTAGCCGAAAAGATTAATATGCCTGAAGATATCAAACTCGGTTTTGATGGCAAACTCATTGAAGAGGAAGCTAACGAAGATAAGAAGGCAGGTAGCAAAGACGGCAAACGTGGCGGTGGTCGCGGTGGCATGCGTATGATGGGTATGGGAACTAATTCATCTGCCGAATCAGCATTTTTAGTCGTTCCGAAAGACGCAGTGACCAAAGGTGGCTGGGAAGAAAGCACTGAAAAAGACGGATTAAAAACAAGACGAAAATACACGATGGGCGCCGTTATGGGCACTATGGCTACAGTGACTGTACAAAGTCAAACCAAAGGTGATCTTGACATGAATCGTGGTGGTATGCCAATGACCACCAAGGTAAACACTCTCACCGAAGAGATGATTATGGTGAATATGAGCACAGGCAAGGTGCAGATGCATACAGTGAATATGACCAATAACAGCAAGACTATTATGAATGATAAGGAAAGTCCTAGCACTGGTAAAACAACGATCACGACAACAGTAGAATAAGTCATTCATCAATATAAATCCTTACTGTCTTGTCCTAAAATAAGTATACATAGATGGTTTGTGTCCCCACAAACCACGGACCGGGGATGGTTTTTGGAGACACACCACGGACCGGGACATGCCGCAAAGCCGAACATATCAAACAGCACGAATAAAATGCGAAGGCTATTCGTGATTGATCACCAACTTCATAGTCTTCTTGTTACCTTGATAGTTTTGCTCCATTAAGTAAATACCAGATTGCCATTGACTGCAGTCAAGCGTTAATGCCTTATCCATCTCCACCCTAACTTGCTGAATCTGTCGCCCTGTTATATCAACGATTCGAAGCGTCGCTTCTGCTGAACTACGAATCGTAAACTGGTTATTGGCCGGGTTCGGATAAATACTCCAAGCAATAGTTTGGGCTTGTTCGCTTACGGATAAACCAATATTTGTTGGTTTAATCACATTATCATTATAGACAAAATTCTTATTAGTAAATGAGCTTTGTGCATTACTCACAATGATATTGTCCGGTATACTCGCGCGATTAAGCAATTCGCCATAGACCCGATACGTACCATAAGGCACATTAGAAAACGAGTAATTACCGTTTGCATCTGTCTTGGCATAGGCTATTGCCTGCTGATTGCTTTGATCAATCAGGATAATGGTCACATCGGCATTGCCTGAACGTGTTGGCTTGTTAGAACCCAAGAAGACATTACCGGAGATGAAGCCACTGCCTGCGGTGTTAGCGCCATAACTCATATAGACATCCTTGCTGTATGTGTTTCCAAATAAGGTGATTACTTGTGCGTTATACCACATCAAGGCCGAGTTATAATACGTAGGAATATTGATGGCATAATTGGGGCTGCTTGGTTGCAAGGCCACTTTGATGCGGTAATCATCAATTGGCTTATTCACAAAGGTATACATGCCATTGGCATCGGTGGTGGTTGAATCAATGGCATCGAGAAAACCACCTGTCATCAATTTGATCAGATAGACCTTGGCTTCGTTTGCCGTTGCAGGGGCATACGTATATGTATTGTCAACTTTATACACCGTTCCGCTCAGATTAAACTGCGTAGCTGTTGGTGTATTCACAAGCACAGAGGTACACGCCTGACTGCAGCTATTACCAAGGGCATTCACCGTTTGAAGGCAAACCGAATAGGTGCCGCTTTGCGAAAAGCTATAGACAAATTGTGCGGTGTTAGTAGTGGTTACATAATTATTATCAACAAACCAATAAAATATCGTTGCTCCCGGTGTACAAGAACCATCAAAAACATAATCGCTACTCGAAGACGGAACCTGTGTGACAGTCAAACAAGATAAGCAAGGTGGCGCATATGTATACACATATTGAAAGGTGCTGTCGCAATAATTGCCATTGCTATCAATGGAATAGAGCGCCACCGTTTGAAGTCCAAAGGAACTGAATCCCTGCATAAATGGCATTCCATTGTCGGCGAACATGCTCCCATTGGCATACCACTGCAAGCTTCCGCCTGCAGGTATCACACTGCAGGAGGCATCAAGATATACCGAATCGTTCGTTGCATTCATCGACAAGGTAATACAAGGATAACATATCGGGTTCAATACCCCACCATTCCAGTAAAGCGATTGTGTAAAATCGCTGCAGACAAGCTGATTGCTATCTGTAATTTCTAATTTCAGGTCGTAGATACCAACAGCGCCCAAGATATTCACATAACTCACATTACTGCCGCTCTGCACCGGTATATTATTAATGTACCAGTTCATGCTGTAATTTGACGGATCATATTGACTCGATGAAGCATCCGCAAAAATATAACCCGTAAGGGGGTCAAGGGAGTACGTAAAACTTGCTTGACACGTCGAGACCATATTCACTGTAATCACCTGACAAAACGTATCAACACATCCGCCTTGCGCAGTATCACTCACAATACAACATACCGAGTAGCTTCCAGATGTGGCATAGTTATTATAACCCATCGTTGTGTTTCCAACATTTCCATCACCATAAGTCCAGGAATAGGTTGCTGTCGGACTGTTATTGTTTCCAATAAAATAATAATTGCCATTGCCAAACTGATATGGATAGAAATTGGCATTGCAATCTTGAAACACTGTAATGCTTTGTGTGGTGCTATCAATACAACCCTGATCATTGATTATCAATTTGATCGAATGCGTTCCGGCCACATTGAATGGTAGTTGAATAGAAGGAAAGGGAAAGACAGTATACAACGTGCCGTCTACGTGCCATTCATACAATGCATTCGGCGCATTCGAACAACTCGCATCAAGATTGATGACCAATGAATTTATAGAATCCGCGGTAGCAGTAAAACAAGCAGTGCAGCTTTGGGCCTTGGATAAATTGGAATGAGAAACGACAGCAAAAATCAAAGCGAAAATCAGCAGATATTTATTCATAACATTTTTTTTAGCAAGACGCAAAGATGCTTGATAGTGTTTGTTTATATTTTGAAGCATTTTAGATACCCTATAAAGGAAACAAATTCAAGATCCACTTGGAGTTGAATCGTAGCAATTGCTGACCTACAGGTTGCATCTACTTCGCGCTGGTTGCGATTAAATATATTAAAACAACACCAATAAAACATACACGAATGCGATACACCCTACCCATGCCATCCACCTGCTTTTTTGCCATTTATTTAACAAGCTCAAGCTGAAATTCAATTCCGCTTCTATCTTATTTTATGATAAATTGCACCACATTAAAATGTAAGCAATGAAATCTTTTCTTTCCGGTTCGAAAAAATATGTGTTGGGCGCGTTGTTAGGTGTGACTGTCATCCTTTCGATACAGGCCATGGACAGCGATCCGTATTTTGAAATCTCAAAGAATCTTGAAATATTCACCAAACTATTTAAAGAACTCAATACCTATTATGTCGATCCTGTGCAACCTGGCAAAATGGTAAAGAAAGGTATCGATGCGATGCTTGCCGATTTGGATCCTTACACGAATTATATCACCGAAGAGGATATTGAAGATTATCGTTTTCAAACCACAGGTAAATACGGCGGTATCGGTAGTTCAATTCGTGAGAAAGAAGGTTATATCGTCATCGCCGAACCGGTCGAAAATAGTCCGGTTATCAAAGCAGGCCTGAAAGCTGGCGATATCATTACCGAAATTGACGGTCACTCCACCAAAGGAAAATCAATCGATGATATCAGTAAATTTCTGAAAGGATCACCCGGCAGCTCGCTGAAAGTGAGAGTCAAAGACGCCGTCACGAATGCTGAATCGAACAAGACCATCACCCGCGAAGAAATCAATATCAGCAGCATTCCGTATGCCGGTATGGTAGGACCCAATAATGAATATGCGTATATCAGATTGGCGCAGTTTACCGACCGTTGCGGTAATTTAGTTCGGAATGCCCTTGATAGTATGAAGAAGGCAAATCCGAGTATGAAAGGAATTATCTTTGATGTACGCTACAATCCCGGCGGTCTGCTTGATGAGGCTGTCAACATCGCTAATATCTTTATCAATGGCGATCAATTGGTGGTAACAACGAAAGGTAAGAATCTAGAATGGGACAAGACCTATAAAACAAAAGGTACTCCGTTTGATGAAAAAATTCCGTTGACGATTCTTGTCAACCGCAATTCAGCATCAGCCTCTGAGATCATAGCCGGTACAATGCAAGACCTCGATCGTGGCGTGGTGATAGGTCAACGTAGTTTTGGTAAAGGCCTTGTGCAAACAACCCGTGATATCGGTTTCAATGCTAAGCTGAAAGTCACTACCGCTAAATATTACACGCCTTCAGGCCGATGCATTCAGGCGCTTGATTATACACATCGCAACGAAGATGGAAGCGTTGGTGAAATTTCTGATTCGTTGAAGACAAAATTCAAAACCAAAAACGGCCGTATCGTGATGGATGGCGGCGGTGTAGAACCCGATATCAAGACGCCTGCGAAAGAAGCCCTAAAGATCATTAATGCACTTAGCACAAAATCGTTTGTGTTTGATTATGCGACCTTGTATGCAAGCAAACACGCTACAATTGCTGCAGCGAAAGATTTTGAACTTACCGAAACCGACTTCAATGAATTTGTAAAATGGTTGGACGGAAAAGATTATTCGTACAAAACAAAAACAGAAGACGCATTGGCAAAATTTAAAGAAATAGCCGAAAAAGAAAATTACTTCGATGCAGTGAAGAATGATTTTAATCTAGTTCAAAAATCGCTTTCTCATGATAAGACACAAGATCTATTAAAGAATAAAAAAGAGATCCTTCGTCTACTACAAGATGAAATCGTAACGCGCTATTACTTTCAACGCGGCCGTTTTCAGAATCAATTGCGTGATGATGATGAGTTGAAAGAAGCAATTGGTGTGTTGAGTAATTCTTCGCGTTACAACTCGATTCTTGGGGTGAAATAAACCACAGTTCTCCATCACTATTTTCTAGATATACAAAATGCAACACCTCGTCCTTTTCGTATTGACAAGTTTTTGTATGTCGAAGGCTCACGCTGATGTGCTAGCAATGTGAAATATAAGACAGACCAATGCTACTTATTTCTTATAAATTAAATACGGGAGAATTTGCCGAGTGTAAAAATTTTATTTCTCTTCAGCCTGCTCTTTTAATTTCTCAGCCGGAATATAATGCTGACGAAGCTGTTCGATGAACTCAAGTATTTCTTTTCGTGCCAAACGCTTCACAGCCGAACTCACAAAAATCACGGGCAATTCGGCCCAGGTCTTAAGCAACTCCTTTTTAAATTGACTGACATGCTCGCTGACTTCCTTTTGCGATTCCTTATCGGCTTTCGTAAACACAAGAGTAAACGGAATGGCTTTTTCGCCAAGCTTATTGACAAAATCAATATCCATGCGTTGTGGAGTATGTCGACTGTCGATCAACACAAATAAAGTCTGCAGATTATCTCGTTTCTCGACATAGTTCCAAATCATTTTGGTCCAGGTACCTCGCTTGGTTTGCGATACTTTGGCAAACCCGTAACCTGGCAAATCGACCCAAAACATATTTTTATTGATAAGAAAATGATTGATCATCTGTGTCTTACCCGGCGATGATGACACCTTCGCCAATTCCTTCTTGTTCGATAGCATATTGATCAGCGATGATTTACCTACATTGCTTCGACCGATGAACGCCACTTCGGGTAAGGTGCCTTTTGGGCAACTCTCCACATCCGGACTACTAATCAGATATTCTGTTGATTTTACTTCCATGAAGGGCAAAGGTAACACAATGATACAATGAGGCAATGCGACAATTTGCTCGGCGCTATTATTGTTCTGACGTAATGAAGGCAAGCTATACGCCATAAGTTGGCAAGATGTCTCATTATCAAATTGTCTGTTTATCTTCGCGGCGTGGGAACAAACATAGTACCTGATATTAATTCAGCGTTAAGCAAAAAAGAGCAAGTCGAACATATGTTTGATGGCATCGCCGGGAAATACGATTTCCTAAATCGATTGTTGTCGTTTCGTATCGATGTGCTTTGGCGAAATAAAGTGGTGAACTTGCTAAGAGACAGCAAACCCCAATACATCCTTGATGTGGCCACGGGCACTGCCGATTTAGCTATTGCCCTAAGCAGACTTCAACCGACAAAAATTACTGGCCTCGACCTCTCTAACAATATGCTTGAAGTGGGTCGTGTGAAAGTGGCTGATAAGCATCTCAACACGCTCATCGAATTGGTAAAAGGTGATAGCGAAAATCTACCCTTTGACGATCATACCTTTGATGCAGTGACAGTAGCCTTCGGTGTGCGTAATTTTGAAAATCTAACGAAAGGATTAAACGAAATTCATCGAGTATTAAAACCAGGAGGACATTTTATCATCCTTGAATTCTCTAAAGTAAAAACATTCCCTGTCAAACAATTTTATCATCTATACTTCAGTTATATAACGCCGATGATAGGTAAGTTGTTCAGTAAAGACACTAAAGCCTATTCGTATTTGCCAAATTCCGTGCAGGTTTTCCCCGAAGGTGAAGAAATGTGTGTAATATTGCAATCCGTTGGTTTTAAAAACACCGTATGCAAACCCTTAAGTTTCGGAATATCATCCATCTATCACTCTGTCAAGTAGCCTTGTTGCTGCTTTTGTCGGTATGCTCCTTCAGTGCGAAGGCGCAGGATGAGAAAATGAACAATGCAGACCACGATGATAAACCATATTACTTCGGCATTACATTAGGCTTCAACTCAGCACAATATAAAGTGTGGCAGTCGAAATATATGCTTGAGAATGACACCATTAAAAATATCACACCGCTTTGGCGCCCTGGCTTTCAGTTAGGTATTATGGGTAATCTGAAACTATCGAAGTTTATCGATATCCGCACGATTCCTTCGTTTGTGCTTCGCGAAAAAGCGCTTCGATTCACCGATCAAACAGATTCAAGCTTTACAAATTCATTCGAATCTATCTTATTCAGTTTACCGTTCGAATTAAAATTCAAATCAGATAGGATGACGAATTTTAGATTTTATGTTTGCGCCGGTGCTAAGATTGATTATGATTTCAACGCCAATACCAATTCACGCAGACCTAATGAAATCATCAAGGTAAAGCCCTTCGATTTCGGGTATAATTTGGGCTTAGGCTTTGAATTCTATTTCCCTAACTTTATTTTCTCACCTGAGCTAAAAGTTTCAAATGGTTTGGGCAACAGTCTTGATAGAAAAAATGATGAGCCCACCAACAAGGCTATCGAAAAGCTAACCACACGGATGCTGATTATCAGTTTCCATATCGAAGGATAAAGCCTAAGATAATCAACGCAGATCGTCGTTCCAACAAACATTGACAGGTATAATTTTATCAGGGCTTCTTCAACTTTTTTGCAGCATCATTGATGAACCTAACGGACATAAAAAAAGAGTGAGATAACTCACTCTTACTTTCTTTTTCAATACACTTTATTTCTTTTTAGATGCTGCTTTCTTTTTTGCAGGCGCCTTCACTTTTTTTGCGCGCGTTGCCTTTTCAGCAGGTGCCGTTGTTGTTTCGCCACTCATCATGCGAAGAATTTTTTGTTGTACTTCGCCGGTGAATTGATTACCCGAAAAATCAAATTGCGTTAAACGACTTAATGCAGCCAATTCATCAGGTACATCAGCTAGTTGATTATTCATCATATTCAGCTTGTTCAAGCCGCTCATCATAGAGACTTCTGCAGGAAGTTCCTGAATTTTATTATTGCTCAAATTCAGGACTTCCAATTTTGGAAGTGAACAAAGCACCATTGGAAAATCAACAAATCCGTTATTCGGTGCTTGCAAGTTTCGTAGGTTTCTGAGGTTAGAAAATGAAGTCGGTAAATCGTATATTCTATTTCCTGAAGAAGCATCATCGCCTAAGATAAGGGTTTGAAGATTCGTCAACATCCCCAATTCTGAAGGAAGAAAATGAATATTGTTATTGGATAAATTTAATTCGGTCAGCTTCGTCAAATACTTCACATCAGACGGAACAAAATTTAAATTACAACCGCTCAAATCAAGGCTCGTAATATTCTTCATCTGACGAACCATATCAAGCAGGAACTTCGGATTTTTTACTTCGTTACCACTGAATTTGAAGGTTGTCAATGCCTGCAGGTTATTGATTTCATTCGGCAAAAACGTAATCGGATTTCCTGTGATATCCAATTCTTCTAAATTTTTGCAGTTTGCAATAGTGACAGGCAAGGTATTCAATTTGTTATTACGAAGAATCAACTTACGCAACTTCTTCATATCGCCGATTGTATTCGGAATCGATGTCAGATTATTATTTGACAAATCCAATACTTCCACATTATCTAACAGATAGACATCGATAGGAACAGCGCTGATATTTGCATTCTGAACCGTCAATTCCTTCAGATTAGGATATCGAAAAACCTCCATCGGAAATTTATTAAACGGCTGACTTGACATACGCAACAAATACACGCACGTATTGTCGTATGCTGCCGATGGCAATTTATCAAATATTTTATCAGGATCGCAAGGATCGGCCAACGGATAATAGGTTTGAGCCACACCAAGCTGACTGCTCAATAATAAAGCAAATCCAAAAATCAACTTCTTCATACTTCTTTAAAATTTGGCTTTAAAAATAGTTCCTTTTTTGGCAAATACATAATTTTTGTAACACATATCTCAAAAGAGCCTATCCTGATGGCAGTTTGGTAGATTTTTAACGTGTCCAAACCAAGGCTTGATCATCGATTCTAGCGATGATTTTGACAGAAAATAATGACTTTAATGCAACCTCAACATAGACGAACTTTTGGAAGACCGGCGCGTTGAGAAGACCACGATACAAGCAGTTAGATTGAGGTTATTTCTATTCCATCATAAAAAATCACTGCCGTTTTTGTTTCATTCTCAAGCTATTGTTTTATTTTAGTACCTTATTTATCAGCCATGAATAACCAACCTATGAAAACATGTCTGTCTTGTGAAAAAAATTTAAAAGGCAGACTTGACAAAAAATTCTGTGATGATTATTGCCGCAACAATTTCAACAATCATCAAAAAGCAGCATCAACCAATTATGCTCGAAACATCATCAATGCCTTACAAAAAAACAGGCGAATTCTTGAATCCTTTCTCGGAAATCAAGAGGTGGTGAAGACTACCCGCGACCGTTTATTGGTCAACGGATTTTCATTTCACTACCACACGCACACCTTATCAAATCGTAAAGGAAACGTGTATACATTTTGTTTTGAATTAGGCTATTTGCCGCTCGAGAGCGATTTATTTTTAGTGGTGAAACGACACGCTCTCGCGTAAGTGCGTATCGTAAGCATAAGTGACGGACTACTTGAACATCGGGGCTCGATGCACACAACGTGTTTTCAGTAGATGCTCGTTACCAGTCTTTATCGAGCTTCACGGGTTGACCGCTTACTTTATCTTTCTTGTCGCGCAGTTTCTTTTCTTCCTGATTGAGCGCATTGAGCAGTTGATCGGCTTGTTCCTTTGTCAGTTTAGAAGGCATAGGTTTGGGTTTATCTCCTTCCTTCTCCTCTGGCTTTTGAGGATCTTTTTGTCCTTTGTCGTCCTTCTTATCGTCTTTTTTATCCTCAGGTTTTTGCTGATCTTGTTGATCGTTTTGATCTTGTTTTTTGTCGTCCTTCTTATCGTCTTTTTTCTGTTGATCGTCTTTCTTTTTCATCGCTTGCGCATACGCCAAATTATATTTCGTATCGGCCGAATTAGGATTTACTTTCAGTGATTGCTTGTAATAATTAATCGCATCATCCCATTTTTTTTGTTCTGAATACGCATTCCCGATATTATGATTCGAAAAGGATTGTATACTCCTGTCTTTCGAGTTTTTTGCCGCCTCCTCAAATTGTTTTGAGGCCTTCTCATAATTCTTTTGTTGATAGAGGGCATTGCCCAAATTGTATTGTGCTTCACGGCTTTTTTTGGCCGCATAAGCTTGTTGATATTCGGCAGCAGCTTCCTTATAATTTCCTTTGGCATATTGCTTATTACCGTTATACATATGCTGATCGATATTTTGTGCAACGCCTACTGAACAGAAGCACACCAATAAAATGACGAGTAGTCGTTTCATGCAGCTTGTAATTTTTTTTGTTCAGGAATAAAAAATTCAATGAGTATCAGCAACAAGGCGATACCGATAAAATATTGATAGTAACTGTTATAATCTGTGAAGATATTGTCGCCAAAATTTTTCTGTTCGGTTGAGCTAATTTGCTTTGCAATCGCATCGGCTGCTGCATCGGTATTGCCTAATCTAAGATACACGCCCTGTGCGGCTGAGGCAATCTCTTGCAATTCCTTTTCATTTAGCTTCGAAATCACTTCGTCTCCTTTCTCATCGCGTTTATTTGCGCGTGTTTCAGGATCAAAAATTGGAGAGCCTTCTGGCGAACCTATACCAACTGTATTAATCATAATACCTTCGCCCACGGCTTTTTTCACTTCATCGGCTACGCCTTCGTCGTGATCTTCGCCATCACTGATAAGGATGATGCTTTTGTATTTTGTTTCCTTCGCATTAAACGATTGACGGGCCATACTAATCGCTTCCCCTATCACAGTGCCCTGCGTAGGCACCTGAGTGGGCGAGGCTCCTGCCAAATTCATTTTCAAGGCCGACATATCGACGGTCAGTGGCACAGATACATACGCTCGACCGGCAAACGTAATCAGGCCGATACGATCATTTCCAAGTTTTTCAAGTAATCGTGCGATAAATTGCTTTGCTTTTTCCAATCGATTCGGCGATAAATCTTGCGCCAACATACTTTTACTCACATCAAGGGCTATCATTACATCGATCCCTTTTCGTTCAATCTTTTCAGTGCGGGAGCCTGCCTGTAAATTAGCCAAACCAATAATACCAATAGCAAGGGCTACGACAAGTAAACAGAATTTGAACAAGCGTAACGGTCTACTATATCGTGGCATCAGGGCATTCACCAATTGTTCGTCTCCTAGCAATCGAATAGCCTGTTCGCGGCGCTTTGTTCGATAGTAAAACAAACCTGCGAGCAAGAAGCAGGCAAGCAGATACCAAAAAAAGTCGGGATGTTGAAATCGTAACACGGGGCAAATGTAAATGTATCCGATTTTTTGTAAAATGGTTTAGGGAAGTTTTAACGAATAAAAAATAAGCTCAACCGGTCTGCTCAATACCAAATTGAACTTCAGCAGGCTGCGCACGACTATAGAGTAAAGCAATGCAGGTTTTTTCAAATGAATTTTGTCATTGTATCATTTGCCCTTTATATTTGTCAATTCATTAATTAAAATTTTCACTCATGGCATATTCAGAAAAAGTGTTGGAACACTACAACAACCCTCAAAATGTAGGAACCTTAGACAAAAGCAAAAGCAATGTCGGTACAGGACTTGTTGGAGCGCCTGAGTGCGGTGACGTTATGCGCCTTCAGATTGAAGTAGACGATGCAACCGGTATCATCAAAGATGCTAAATTCAAAACCTTTGGTTGCGGATCGGCGATTGCTTCATCGAGTGTGGCAACCGAATGGTTGAAAGGAAAAAGTATTGATCAGGCAGTGACGATCGATAATATGGATATAGTAGAAGAATTAAACTTACCACCGGTAAAAATTCACTGTTCAGTTTTAGCCGAAGATGCAATCAAAGCTGCGATCAATGACTATCGTGTTAAAAATGGCATGGAAGCCCTTGTATTAGAAGAAAAAGTAGTTCACTAAACGATTCAACAACGTATAGACATTGCCAGTCTTTTAAAAC
>Ga0209596_1003422_pt1 | contig 12500 bp, 1 predicted proteins | sample M_130807_MF_Meta_FD_187314 | JGI IMG/M metagenome (GOLD analysis project Ga0209596, IMG submission 187314) | Freshwater microbial communities from Lake Montjoie, Canada to study carbon cycling - M_130807_MF_MetaG (SPAdes) (version 2) | ecosystem: Environmental > Aquatic > Freshwater > Lake... | reverse complement strand
CTTCGGTCATCATCCTTGAGAAGCTGGGGATAAGGTTAAAGCCCAAAGGCATTGGGATGGTTATATATTTACCATCACCCGTAGGTATTACAAGGTTTTTGTCCTTAATGAATTCAGGCGGCTCATCATCACCAAACCCGGCAGCAGCCAATGCAACTGCTTGCAAGACCCCAAGGGTTAAAGCACCACCCAGAATCTTCCTGCCAGCAGGGCCAGCCAGAGTTTGGGCGATACGCGCACTACCCTGTGCAGATGCATTAAAGAAGGCATACAACGCCCCGGCTTGCATAGCTATGTCGCCCTTACGATTGAAGTTGACCGTAAGATTCTTTGCTATGGATGCAGCCTTATCTACACTCAAACCCTTCTTCAAGCCCGCGTCAAACGCAGCCAACCGCACAGCATTCTCCATCGCTGTGTTGTAGTTTGACAAAGCATCCAAGACGCCCCGACCAATCTTCTTGGCCCTGCCTTCGGTAAGCTGTTTAAACTCACTGGCAAGCGCGTCAGCCCTGTCTTCAGCCGTAGCAAACATCTCCCTGTAGCCCGTAGGCCCACCGGCTTTTTCAAAGTCCTCATACAACTTTGACCATCTACCCGTAGCAGGAACACCGGTCTTGTATGAGCGCATCTGTGCAAAGATGCCCATCATCGCCGGGAAGGTATCGCCAGCAATCTGGCCCTGCATACCCGCAAGCGGAGTGCTGGTTAGGTTAAGCAAGCCAGTCTGATAGTCGCGCAGAAAGTTAATGACCCCGAATATAGGATTGTATTGAGTGTTAATCGCAGCTATCCAGCGCGTAACCTTTGCAACCCATCCTATGATCGGCCCAAGTTCTCCGATATCCAGATTCTTAAGAGTCCTAACCAAACGATTGGAAGGATGCTTTTCATCAGGATTGAATATAACCAGACGCTCTTTACCGTTAACCATCACATGCAGAACATTGGGCATGTTACGAATCATCGGGTTTACACGTTCAGCTATCATCCCCGTATTGGTGTCCGTATACCGAACCTTCGGCTCCTGAGCAATCATGGTGGCTTCGTTAATCGATAGCCCCATATTCAAAAGGGCGGTAAAGTTTGCCGCCTTATTCTTGTTGCCATTCGGATCAATAGCCAACCAGTAATCTGGGTTAGGTGCCTTAAGAGCAAGACCAAGGATAGCTTGGCCTATCTTGTTCTTCTCAGACTTAACAATGGTGCGCTCACGCGTGGCGATAATATTCGCAAGAATATCCTTAACGCTCTTCGCTGAACCCATGGCGCGGGCAACCTTGTGGGTGACAGAGAACCCCTGACCCATGCCTGAAACCCCTTCATCCCGCCCCAGATCACGTTGCAGCGGGACGTATTGGGGGTTAGCAGTCTCCCACGCATTGATAGTAGCCCTGTCTTCAAGACCACCAGCAACCATCAACTCACGCGTTTGCTTGGTCATTGCGTCTACGCGCTTGGCAAGGCTGGTATAGGCGTATAGCTTTGTAGGCGGTATAGAGGCAAGGTAAGCGCGGGCATCAGCAGTCTTGATTCCAGAACCGCCATCAGCCATTCCACCCATGGCAGCTATCTTAGTGTTATAGCTTTCTGCTGTCCTGTTCTGAAGATAGAGTTCAATTTCCGGTATCGTTACGTTTAAACTTTGCATTGACGCAAGCAATGGGCGTAGCTCATCTTTGGCAAAGTCAAAGACCTGTTTGGCTACGCGTCCATGGAACAACTCTTCTTTCAGGTAAGCATTAAACTTATCTGATACCTGACCCATCGTAGATGTAATGGCTTTCATTACATTCTTCAGGTCAATAAACTTGTCAGTAAAAACATACTGCAAGTAAGTCAGATTATCTGATGCTGGTGATTGCCACGCCCTTGGAATACTAGCGCCGCCCAAAAGAGTAGTCGGATACTTTGGTATGGTTGCGCCTGAGTATCTGGCGATAGACATCTTCGGTATCTCTACTACGCGGCGTTTCTTAACCTCAACAGAAGGTGCTTTAGGGTATGGTTCAAACTCAATTGAACGAACCAGCGGGATATCCGCAGAACGAACCAGCGGGCTATCACTAACCAATTCGCGTGGGTCATAATCTTTTGCCAGAATAACTTTTTGTCCACGGTTGATGATGGCGTTGCCAAATTTCCTAGCGTCCATTGAGGGCACTACAGAAATTACTGACCAACCATTCATGCCATCGCCTAATACAACATAGGCTTTGTTTGACTCAGACCGCAGCAGAACCTTACCCGCTGTTTCGCTATAGGCAACAACGTCCCGTGCGCCAAGGATGTTCATTACGCCAAGCACTGCATTATCCGAATCTTTATCCGTAAGATTCTCAAAGCGACGGGCGGTTGATTTGGCAGCGTTGTCCAGTATGTGCATCAAGCCATATGGCTTCTGATACAAGGTATTCTTTTCAGTTCCAACATACAGATATATAGGCTTACTCATGTAAGCAGCCAATGACATCACGGTAGGCTGTGCCCTGTAGAAGTTGTTATCAGGGACAACCGAACGCTTCTCTTTAGAAGTATCGCCAATAAATCTAGCAATAGAAAACGGCTGGGTTTTAACCGTTACTTTCTTGCCGGTGGTTTCGTTTTCTATGTCTTGTATAACATCTGCATCATCTGACTCTTTGACGATGATATTAAATTTGTCTTTTTTGTATTTATTTAAGAAAGCGTCCTTTTCGGTTTGTGTAAACGGATCGGCAGCTTTCTCAACCGCAACTCCGGGGACAGCCTTTCTAGAAGCTATCTTCTCTACATCTTCTTTTTGCTGCGAAGTTATCTTGGTTTCTTTAATGATCTTGGTGGCAGCGCCGGAATAAGATTGCCCGGTAACCTGCAACTTAGCGCCCATTGATTCATACAAGAATTGCTCTGGATACCAGACCAAGGCTTGCAAAGCTGCTGGCGGTATACGCACACCACCATTAAGTTTTGTCATTTTGGCGACAAGCTTTTTCATTACATCACGCAAGTTATTGCGCTCAGTCCCGCTGGCAGGACTGTCTTTGGGCTTCTCTAAAGACTTTACAATCCCGAAAGCAGCGGAAACGAATGGGGTTCTGCGCCGTGTCGGGATACCAAACTTGGGGTCGTATTGTTCACGATACTCTTTGTAGTCAGCCTCATGTGCGGTAACTACTTTTTTTGCCAGCTTAAGTATGTCTGCATCGTCAGTGCTATTGGCAACGTCACGCAAAAGCTTTGGATCAAACTTGTCTGCGTAAACACCATCAGTTCCAACATCGTCAAACGACCCTATGAAATTAGCCAACTGACTATCAAACAGGTTCTGTTTAAACTGAGGAAGGTTACCGGTTAACCGTCCAACCATCCGCATAAACCACATATCAAATGTGGTTGGCTCAAAGTTGCCCATCAAATTTGACAGGAATCCGTAACCAATCTTAGGCCCGAAGACAACCGAACCAAGAAGGCTGGTATCCATGGATTCCCCGTTAATCTTTATCCCCACGTTGGAGAGTTCTTTAACGGTAAAGTCTGTAACCAAAAACCGTGGGAAAGTGGCTGGCCCTAAACGAGCCAAAAGATAATTGGCTTTAGTAAAATTAGCCTTCATTGGTATGATGCTTTTTCCCTCACCATCTATGGGGAATTTGCGAAGGCCTTTAGATTTACGGAACCCTTCATATTGCTTCATTGCAAAGCGAAAATTGGCTTCAACGTTTAGCGTTTGGGATGTGATAGCCATCGCTATTCTGAACGCCAGTCTGGCTACGGGATCAGTCGTGAGTTCGGGGTATTTGACCGCCATGATATCAAGGGTCTTCTTGATTTCGGCGTCATACCAATCAATAGCATTACTTGAACCACGAACGGCTGCTACCGCCTCTGCGGACATCAGCTTGGAAAGGGTTTCCCTGTCATCCTCGTTGTTTACATCAAGCTTGGGCAAACCAGATGCATTACGTTGCTCATCCAAATGACGAACAATAGCGGGAAGACCGCCAACCTTGCCTATGGCAAACGTATCCTTGTCACCAAGACCCGTTCTGCCTATAAGCAGGTTTACAGATGCGGCTTCTTCCGGGCTTAGTCCAACCTCATTAACAATGGCATCGTAAGCCAGAACCTTTTGTTCTAGTCCTGTTCTTTCTGCGTCGGTTGCTTGGTTGAGGTATTGCCATCTGGCGAAGTCGAATTGCCCTCCTTCTGCCTTAACGGAGAGGATGTACGGGACAAGAAAGTGATCTGTGGCCCCTCCGAATAGTAAGGATGATCGTCCGGCAACATCGGTATCCCAAGCTTCTCTGAGACTTTCTTTAGATCGGCTGCGGTAAACGCCATCTTTTTCCTCCAGTTGGTCATCTAAATCACTATGTGTATAGCCAAGATAATATCCGTCTATCCCATACGCTCTTACAGCATCCCGCAAACCTGTTGAAAAAGCTTCAAGATTTTGCGTGTTTTGTTCTTTGCTTATTTTATCATCTGAAAACCATAGGACTTTAAATGCTTTGTTGTCCGTAGTTATTGATGCGCCATCTATTCCAAGTGTGGAAAGCTCTTTAAATACGCCGCTTATTTCACGTTCATTTAGAACGGAACCATCAGACTTGCCAAGGAATAACGTCGTATTAACTTCATCAGTTGACTTCGGCTTGTTTAAACCCTCAGAGGTGATGGCGGCATCTTGCTGGAATGCACTACCAAGAATGTTAGCAATCCCACGCATCTTGTCGTAGGAAAGGTTATCGCCATTCGCATCCTTGGCGGTTAAAAAGAACGACGGTTCAGCAACACCCTTCCATAGACCGCCAATGGTTCTGGCTTCAACATTGGTAGCGCCCAGCGTGGCAAAGAATGCTTTAGCTGCCTTGGTATTAATAATTGCAGCAGCACGGCGGTGAAGGTTTTTAATCTTATCTGGAGTTATTCCAGTAATTGTTGCAACTACATCCCCCGGTTTGGCAGAAACAATAGCAGCAGAACCAAGCTTCTCTTCACGTATTGCGGCACCCTTGACTCTAAGGTTGCCTTTGTTTACCGCTTTCTGCTCTTCTGTTAGACTACCCTTCGATGCTACCTTACTAGGAGATGTTATGGATGCTTTGCTGAAACGCGCTTCATTGATATTTGATATTCCTGAAGGGGCTTCGCTTTGGGAAGTTAACGATGGCCCAGTAGTCAAATTGCCTAATGGTGATACTTTTTGGGCGGTTTCTAAACGTCCGGTTGATAGAGCACTTTGGTTTAATGAGGCTTCTCCAGCATCAGAAGCTGATGTAGATGTTTGGTCTAAGAAATATGCGCGTCCATAAAGTTGTTTTTGTAGTGATTCTAAATATATTTCTTTAGGCGTTTTCTTAGGAAGCATTCTGGACATCTCATAAAGAGCGTGTCCAACGTCTTTTGCCTCAATCATGCTAACCATGTTTATTTGAAATTCGCCCGTCAAGCCATTTTTCAAATTTACATTAACAAGAATATCCCGATACCCAGTAGGCAACGGAGTTTCGTAGCGATCTTTTACGCGGCTTACATTAAAGTTTTGTTTAATGTAATCAAGAACTTTATATATTTCATTTTGATTATCTACAACAAATGTTGCCCTTAACAAGTCTTTAATTTCAGTAGGTACAAGCTCTCCATAAACTCCACGTTCAGTATCGGTTACAAGCTTGACTGCGGAACGTTCAAGAGTTTTATTAGGGCCAAGTTTAAACGTAACGCCAAGCTCTTGGGCTGCTAATTCACCGTTAGATTTAAACTCATCCCTTTGTTCTTTTGCCGCATCTATATACGGTGAAATTTGTTTCTCAGCGTATACACGCTCTTCTTCTGTAATTAATTTTTTAGGAATTTTATATTGCAGTAATTCTTTATCAATTTTATTAATTAACTCATTGCCATAATCTTTTTTTAAAGAAGAAGATTCCTTAAGAAGCTGGGATATTTTTCCAGTTTGTTTTCTATTTAAAATAGAAGACCAATTTGCGCTGTAGTCAGCACCATTAGATAGGTCTATATCTATAGGGGATATTTTTTTATAGCCTCTCATTGCTAATACATTGGCTGAATTACTGGAGGGGATGCCAGCTTCTGTAGAAGCAGTTATATGGTAAGCACTACCGTCATCTCTAAATTCTTTTCCGTCTATACGCACAACCAGTATCTGCATACCATCATGGTCTGATATACCGATGACCTGACCCTTTGCTGGGGTTGCGGTAGCATCATCATTTGCGGTTATGTGATTAAAAGTTACTATTGGATGGGTTGGTTTAAACAGGTTAATCAACTTGCGGCGATCTTTATCCTTAAGTTGATAAGACCTGTATTTAAGTTCTGCTTTCTCTTTGGCTTGAGCATCTTCAAAGGCTTGTTCGTTTTCAAACACCTCTGCCGGGATTTGCTTCCATCCGTAATTTTTAAACGCAGAAAGTGTTCCGTTACCATCAATTACTTTGTATTTTCCATCGCCAATAGGCTCAATTGCAATACCTTCACGCGGTTGCAATATGCCATCAAATGCAGCAAGAAACCGTTTTGGTGCATTAGTCCCACCCTGAACATTCTCTTCAGAAGATTTGGATGATTGAATATCCGCTATATCTATAAGCTTAGTATCTGGCGTGTATTTAAAAAACTTTTGAGGTATAAAATCCAACTTTTCTGGGACGGGCAAAGTATCAATTGCTCTCTTCATATACCGTTTAGTTCCCTCCTTGGTATATGGCTCATCATCTTTACGCGCAGAGTATTCCCTGCCATTAACCCTGATTATGTTATCTGGGTCTGATAGAGGGGCAACCATGCTGTATTTAGCTGCCGCGACTGCGGCAGGAGCTACCGCACGGGCCATCGGAGCTTCTTGGATGCGTTTAAACACATCCTCACCGCTGACAACTTCCCGGATGCCTTTGAGCATTCTGATAAGGCGGGTAATGATTCCAACCGGTTGACCACCCAGTTTTAACTGAGCCTTATAGATGTAAAGAGGCTTAGTCTGTTCTGCATCCAGATAATCAATAATTGGGGAGCGCCCAGTTGCATAGGTAGAGAACGCGTCAGCAATAGCCTCTTCTACTAATACTTCTTTAACTTCAACTTTGGTCGATGGTCTTGATTTACCATTAACTGTTATTTGAAAGTAATCTTCTTTGGAAAGGATGGTTAATATTTCATCTTCCGTTTTACCTTTAAGGTTTTGTGATGTATACCTTGTTGGTATTTTGAACAAATCAATCCAGCCTTTGTTCTCAACAACCTTGGTCAGGTTTGCCCATTCAGATTCGGAGATCATGCCCAACTCACGCATAGCATGAATCGCCTCATGGTTGAGGGTAGACATGATCTGGGCGTCAGACTTACCTGCTATTGCAAGCTGAATAATTTCATTAGCGTAGCCTCCGTTTACCTTGCCGTCCAAGGTGGTCTTGCCATCTGCGCCAACAGCGGCAATTGACCGAAGCTTGTCAACATTAATGTATAAGCCCAACTGCTTCATGCGCTTTTCAATAAGCAAAGCTATACGCGGCAAAGCAGCGTCATACCGTTTCTGTTGACGCTCTTCTTTTATTGTGGCGATAAGCTTTTGCGCTCCAGTATTAACTTTGTAAGCGGGAGCAGCCTTGCCAGTCTTTGAATATTTGGGAAGCTTTTTGCTAAAGTAGTTTTCTACCGATAGGGATAGCTCTGAGGTTATATCCTCAACGCCCATATCCCTATCCTTTGAAATTCTAAGGATAGGCTCAAGTTCAGCCTCAGTAATAATGCCCTGCTTTTGAAGCTTTTTGGCATAGGCTGTTACCTGAGATTTCTTAGTGTCAGGCTGAAGCTCAAGGTCACCAATAGTCATACGAATATCGTCAAAACGTTTTGTTAAAGCCTGTTCATCTTGTTTAAACGGTTCTTCCTTTTGGGGCGCAGCTTCTTGTTCAGCCTCAACAGCCGTGGGGTCTACGGTAGGCTGGAGTCCCGCCATTATTTCCGCAATAGTCTTCTGGGGTCTTTCAGCCTGTTTAACGTCTTCTGCCGCCTGATCAACAACGGGTAAGGGGGTAGCCGCAACCTGTCCTTCTGGTGCTGCCAGAGACTCTGTAGTGACCTCTGCGGAGGGGGTTAAGGGGGTAATTGCTTGGGTATTAACTACCGGAACGCCGTTAGCGTTAGCTTTAACCCTGTCACGCTTTTCTTTATTGCCTTTGTTTATAGCAGCTTTGGCACTTACTGGAATAGTAGCATTGATAGCATCTTGGGCAACCAGCGCAGCTAAATCTCTTTCCATGACATGGTGTTGAACCAAGTCATTACCCTTAGCCAGTTCAGCCCTATTGGACTCAACAAGTGGTTGGAGGGTATCTATTTTGCTTTGGACATCTTCTCTGGAAAGCTGGGATACCGGAGTATTGTCAGACAGGCGAATGTCTTTATTGACCGGGCTAATAACGTCAAACTCTTGCCCCAAGATAAAGTTACGGTCAGTCCCAGACGCATCTACTTTAATTGTTGGTATGCCAGCTTCTGTATAGCCGGTAATCGTCGCTTCAGCATCATTACCAACAGAGTCATAGACCGTCATGTTGGTGCCAACAGCAGCGTTGGTTAACGCCTTCTCTCTAGCGTCGTAAAGCGAATCGCTGTTGCTTGAGAAATTACCGCTAGTTTTGTTTTCTTGTAAATGATCTAAGAATGTTTGATCAAATTCTGTTTTTGGAGCAACGTTTAAAGCTTTACCTGCCAAATAAGAACGAACACCACCAAAGGTAGCACCTATCCCCGGTTGCACAAATGCAGCAGCAACGGTATCGACATACTCACGCATTGCATCTGCATCAACCAGATTAAGTTTGGCACCAAAGCGTTCAGCTACTTGCTGAGTTAATTCAGCCGGTATTTCTTTTAATCCTGTTTTAAGAATTCTTTCAGAAATGGCAGCAAATAGATTTTGTTCCTTTTTAGGAAAGGCTTTCAAACTACCAAGGCCAATACGTTCCGCTATAAAGTCAGCGCCAGCGTGAACCAGCATTGCGGGAGCAACGGTGTTGAAGTCCATCTCCCTAACATCTTTGCCCTCTTTCTGAATCTCTTCAATTGCGCGGCCAGCAACTTCACCAACTCCATGAAGTCCAGCTTGCGCGGCAGTTCCCGCAAAACTACCAATTGCAGAACCTAAAACTTTTGGTGCAATCTTGGCGGCTTCTTTGGCAACGTATGCTTCCGCAACCTTCACACCTTGTTCGGCGGCTAATTTCTTGGCAATGTCTTTTACTTCTGTTTTTAGAAGAGACTTAGCAAGCAAACCAGTTAATGCACCGCCAACACCACCGGCAGCAGTCCCGGCTACAGGAACAGCACTACCAGCCAATGATCCAATCCCAGCGCCAGCAGCGGAAAATGCCAAAGATTCGCCAATATTACCCACGCCCTGACCAAGCATATATGGGATGTAATCTGTAACAACAGAACCAATCCCCTTTTCCCAAGCCTTGGTAAAGCTGTCAGATTCCTTTGCCCTGCCTTGGGTAACTTCTTCAGATGATTTAATGGTTTCAAGGCCAGCCTTGATCATCTCATCGGTATAGTCACCCTTACCCAACAGCTTCTGTGCGCCAACCCCGGTTGCAACCTTTGCCGCCCCATAGATGCTCTTCATCTGCGGGACATAGTCAGCAAGCCCACGCATAAAATCGCCCATCTCTTCTGGCGGTTTTACAGGGGCTTGAACTTCTACTTCAGGCGCAGGAAATGAATTGGGGAAGTATTGTTTTGCTACAGCAAAAGCTTGTGCATCATCAATACCATCAGGTATCTGAACGCGCCTAGTATCTGGAAGCGTAATAATTCTTGGCATTATATTTCCCGCTTATAATTGTTCAGTTTTTCCGGGTCTTTGAAAAATCATCGCGGCATCGTTATACCGTAAGTTGGTAACAATGACTGATTAAAATTAAAAGCTGCATTAGGTATTGTTGATACGCGGCCCTGCGAATCTAGAGTTTCTCTTGAAGATTGAGCAGCGTTTAATACGGTAATTCTAACTTCGTCAATATGACGTTTTTTAGCAGCTTCACCGTATTTAGCGTTATATTCAGGCATCGTCAGTTGCCCGTTTTTAACTAAATCTGCGCCCATTTTTGCTTCTGATTCCCAAGTTGATTCTGCCTTACCAACAGCAGCCATTACAGTTCTTAATGTGTCAGCTTTTTGCATTTCTATTTTAAATTGCGGATGTTTTTCTAAAAATTGCATCGTTATAATGGCGTCAGGAAGTTTCATTGCTTGCATTAATGAAGCCGCAGTTCTGGTGGCATCCATTAGTTGGGATATTTTATTAGCAGCAACATTTGCGTTGGCTAAATTTAAACCCATCACCAATGCAGCATGTTGAGTTTTCCCATCTCTCTCTGCGTTAAGTGCTTGCATTCTTGATTGCTGCGCTTGAAAAGCTAGATTCCTAGAGTCTGAATATAAACCACGACTCCTTGCATCTTGAGCAGCAGACATTTGTGCATCAGCGGCAATAAGACTATCCCGTCTTTTTTTATTGTTTTCGTTAAGAGATTTATATTCCTGCAACCCCTCTCCACCAGCATTACCCAATGCTTGCAAAAAGTCAGGCGACTTTGTACCCATTAATGCAAGGCTCATTTTCAACAAGCCTTGATACGGAGCTTGCTTAGTCTCTGATTCATTTTCTTTTTGAGCCGCATCTAGTTTTTTTCTAGCTTCAGAACTAGGGTCTGGAAACATAAGTTTCATTTTTTCATAAGCGGCGTCTGATTCTTTTTCAAAATCACCACGGGCCTTATCAGCGGCAACTGGATCGTATTTATTTTGCTCAACAAGAAGTTTATTAGCAGCCAAAGCATCTGTTTGTGCTTTAGCCGCCTTTTCAATTTCCTTTTTGAACATATCCATTCCCGGCAATCCAGTGCTACCCGGTACTGCTGGGGCTTTAGGCTCAACCGATGTCATATCTCTTGGACCGCCAGTAAACGAAAATGCACCCGGATTAGTATTCATTGGGGCATTAGTTGGGGGTGCTATTGGAGCAGCATCTTTTGGAACAGGAGTGGGCGTTACCGGTGGTGCCGGTGTATTAAGCTGTGCTTGAGCGTCTGCTACCGCTTTATCTTTAACTGCTCTCTCTTCTGGAGTAAATTTAGCAAATGGATTAGAAATTGTGTTTTCATAAATTATTCCTCTTAAATCTCTAATTCTTTTATCTTCTTCTGCTCTTTTAACGCTTTCAGCTTTTTTTTCATTATAATAATTACCGGCCCTATCAAAAAGTGCGCCAACATCTGAATACGCTTCTCCCGGATTACGTGCAACTACTGGCCCTGCCGTTTGGAAATGCGCTATCCCGCCATGTTTAAACGATACCAACCCACCACCAGCGCCAGCAGGAGCCATGTCTGGGCCAATACCGGATGCTTGTTGCATCTCTTGCGGCATGGCTGGTTGACCTTGGGGCATAGCTTGGGGTTGCGGCAATGCAGCAATACCTTGCGGCTGATCCAATTGAGCAAGCTGCTGGGGAATGGTCTGAGCCAACGGGGGTGCTTCAGGCTGTTTTGCGTCAGCCTTTAACTTGTTGTCCCGAATCTCCTGAAGCTTGGAAAGCGCCATATAGCTATAGGGATCACGGGCAGCAACCATCTGCTGCAACTGTTGTGGCGTTGCTTTGTCCACAAAACGCATTACTTGGAATGAGTTCATTTAAAATAGTCTCCAGCGGTAAATCATATGACGTTAGCCAGTTTGCCGACAGAATAAGCCCCAAGTCCTAGACCAGCCAATTGCGCTGCACCACTAGGAGCGGGGGCATAAGTAGACGTAGTCGTAGGCATTGTAGGTGAAAGACCACGAATCATTGAGTTATAGAACGCCAACTGGCTATACGGATATTCCTGTTGTTTCAGGAAGTCTTGATAGCTCTGTGTCATTCCAGCTTGGGTTGCAGCCTGTTTGGTAGCGCCAACTTGACCTTGTGCTTGCAGTCTTGCCATGTCTGCCGCTTGTAGTTGGCTTCCCACGGTTCCCAAGGTCTGGGCATTCTGACCAGCCAGTTGCATACCCTCCAAGCCTAGTTTCGCCCCAAACTGTTGCTGCGCTTGGGCGTTTTGAAATGCATTCTGGGCACCTTGAGCCGAAATACCCTGAAGCTGACTGTTTAAACCACGCTGGGCTTCGGATTGAACAAGGGCTTGTCTACTTCCACCAAAAGCACCAGCCTTGGATGTTTGCGCCGCCCTCATTTGATCACCTATCTGGTAATCCCTGAGTGCTTGAGACTTCTGGTAATCCACCACATTCTGCATATATGGCGACATGTACTGTGCCGTAGCATTAGGGTCGGTGGCTTGATTGGCAAAGTTCTGACCAGCCATTAGCCCGCCAATACCAGACGCTCCTGCCATTTGGCTGGCCTGATTGAATTGACCCGGAGTTTGCATACCCATGGTCTCGCCAAACACTTGCTGCTGCTCTGGATTGAAGTCAGCTATACGTTGCCC
>Ga0209596_1003419_pt1 | contig 12507 bp, 11 predicted proteins | sample M_130807_MF_Meta_FD_187314 | JGI IMG/M metagenome (GOLD analysis project Ga0209596, IMG submission 187314) | Freshwater microbial communities from Lake Montjoie, Canada to study carbon cycling - M_130807_MF_MetaG (SPAdes) (version 2) | ecosystem: Environmental > Aquatic > Freshwater > Lake... | reverse complement strand
AGGGTTATTAGGGCTATTAGGGCTAAAAATTAGGGCTATTAGGGCTAAAAATTAGGGCTATTAGGGCTAAAAATTAGGGCTATTAGGGCTAAAAATTAGGGCTATTAGGGTTACTAGGGTTAAAAATACAGACGTCTTAGGGTTAAAATACAGACGTCTTGAAAATGTCCTAGACAAAAATTAAAAATTTCACCAAAAATACACAGCGTCGTGGACGTCGAGGATAAAACATAATAAAAATTGGTTACCTGAGAATTATACAAGTACCACTACGGTAACGCTAGTACCATGACAAGCAATTTTTTTTTTTTTTTATATGCGATTCGTAAAAAATCATCGACATCCTCGACGTTTTTACAAAGGCGGATTTCCTAGTTAAATGCGATATACCACGTCGAGGACGTCTATGATACACACAATAAGCGAAAACATACAGCTGACTACGCGTCGAGGATAAAAACCGCCGATAAAGAGAAAGTTATTAAATATATTGAGAAGCGAGTTTGTTGTAACCAGTCTTTTTATACCTTTTATAAGCCTTGCGCTCGATCTGATCTAGTGCGAACTGACTGTTGATGCCATCAAACTCGTTGTTTACCTGTGTGATACGCGATACGTCATCCATGCTGTTTAGCGTTTGGACGTTGAGTGCTCTAACAGCTTCTAGATTTTCATTAGCTCCTTGTATTACTCTACTGTAATCACCAAGCTTGTTGTCACCTAAATTATACTGAGCGTCTTCTCTTTCTATGTCAAGTGCATTGATCAGTCTCGATTGCCCACCAGTGGCAAATTGATTTGTATTTGGGGCAGCTTTAACTTCTTGCTGATTGCTTACGGCTTGCCTATACATATTTTCCAGATAGCGCAATTTCTCTGTTGTTCCACCATTGTTTGACATTTTCTTTTTTTTTTCTTGGAACAATTGTAGATTATGCTTTGGATAGTTCATTTTTTTTTTTAATTTAATCTCTTCCTAAAATAATCCAAATCGAAATATTCTTCTAAGCCGCGTCGAAACCTCTTGTTCCACGGTTGTTTCATATCTATTGTCAAGAACGAATAGGGTGCGTTCAATGCAGAGTCAACCAATACTCGAAAGGCTTTCTTGTGCATTCCTGGAGGAGCAAATTCCTCGCATAAGAGTTCGATCTCGCTGTTTGATAAAGCAAAGAAAAACAAGCAATTTGCTTGTAAGCGACACACACGTGGTACTCTTGTCCAATGTTGACTACACAACATTACAGTCAAATTTGCGTGTCTATTCGCGACAAAACATTTCACAAAAATGGTCGAATTCATAAATCGCACATTTCCCACTACATCGTCAAAAATGAGACATATTTTTTTGGTTTTCGCAGCACCTTCCTTTTCAATGGATTGGCTTTGTAAAGTGTATAGTTTTTCTAAAAATGGTATGGCCTCTTCTTCCAAATCGGTTATCACATGGTTCGATGGCAATTTAAGAGATTTCTGAATATCGTCGCTGAGTCCTGTTGGGCTGATTAAAAAAACAGCATCGAAGCTCTTTTTGTGACCGTAAAATACCTCTTTTGTCAAGAGATTAGCTAATAAAGTGGACTTACCAGACCCTGATTTACCACAAAAGATCATGGATGTACACAATTTAGGAATGATTTTACGTTCGGCGGCTTCTGGATGTTGTATTTTGTCCTTTTCAGTCTCTATTTGTTCGATTGCATATTTGCTCTTCATCATTTTATTACGCACAAACAGTGGTGTTTTTTTTTTATTTAAAAAAAAGAAATCGACAAACAAAAAATAAGCGTTAAACCATGAACTATCTTGGACGCTCCATTATCGAGGAAGTCCGTAGTGCAACCACCGACCTAATCCCGGATATTGACAATATTTACAGTTTGGGTTCTAGTTTAAAACGATGGTATCAGCTTTACGTGTCAAACAACCTTCCACTGGACAATCGATCCTTGCCTACCCACCTACCGAATGGATTGTTTGCATCCATGTGCCACCCAATGCGATTTTCTAATGGTGTTCCTACCGGTATCTTACTTTTTCCAAGAGGCGTGCCTACAACTTATATTTTATCTGGTTTCGGTACGGATTCGGCATACAATGCTGGTACGACATCTCTTAAGTATGCAGGCACGTACAAGTATCATGTTACTGCGGGATTTTTCGCGGGAGCAGCTCTTCCTGGTTTTGTTCAATCGACTCAACTTATTTATGATGTAAAGATAGGTGACACAATAATTATTTCATCGACTGGTATACAAGCTATGTTTGCAGAGTTTACAGATTTTGAAATTGACATTTCTGGTACAATAGATATGTTAGAAAATGCGGGTGCGGCAGATACGTCAGTTTATGTAACAATGAGTGTTTCGTACGGGAGAGATACCTATGAATATAACCGAACATGGACAAATTACTTGACTAACGTGAATACAACTACAAATTCACACTATCAACTCACAGTTTCTGGCCTTCTAGCTCCAACAGCGGTATTTGACAATTCTGGTCTCCAACGTCATATTGGTACCTTAGAATGTATCCATAGTAATGTGACGCCGACCGATTAAAAAAAAAAAGAAAAATAAAAGTTATAAAATAAAAAAATGAACTACCTCGGATATGCTATATCGGGTGCTAGTGGCGGCGGTGGCGGCGGTAGTTCGTTTGATCCACTATTTATCGATAGTAGTCTTGTTCCGACCGATACAGAAACGTATGATGTTGGACGTACGTTGAAACGATGGCGTAATGGCGAGTTTACTACTGTCAATGCTACAACGGGTAATGTGACTACTGTCAATGCTACCACGGGTAATGTGACTACTGTCAATGCTACCATGGGTAATGTGACGAATATAAATTGTGCTACAATTGGTGGGGTTAGTGCATTAGCACCGGTCGACGTTCTTGCAACAAATGGTTTAACTGCAAACAGGTACACTGTCAATGGTGCAAACAACACACAATACCAAATGGGTGATGGTAGTTTATTGCAAGCATCTGCGAATGCTGGTAATAGTAATTTTTACTTGTATAACTCAAAGTTTGCGATTGGTTCGTCCCCGATCGGTAATGGAAAAATTGGATATTCACCCACACAAGCTGGTGCGACATTTCTTTATATTTCAAGTGTTACATCTGATGCAGTGAATGTATCTGTATATTGGTCAAATATTACCACATTGAACGATGTTTATGTACAAGACGCGGCACTTGCTACAAATTTTATCCGCTACAATATCACTGGACCCCCTGTTCCAAGTGCACTAAGCGATACTCTTGTCATCCCCGTTACTGTATCATCTTCTGGTGGTACGGGTACAAGTGGATTTGAAGATAATTTACCTGTAATGGTTGCCTTTTTCATGAATCTATCCGAAGCGGATCAACGCATTTCTACGCTGGAGACAAAAACATTCAATCAAACTTCTGCCGGTACCGTAACTACTTTTAATGGTTCTCTTAACGTGCCTACAATTGATACCACTTTACCTACCATTTTAGCTATTGGTACGACAACACAAACTCAATTAAATTTGGGGCGCGTCGGTGTACCGACAAATCTCAGGGGTTCGCTTATCACATGTACTGGTACTTTTATACCAAACACAAACAACACTTATAATTTGGGAAGTTCGAGCCTTCCGTGGAATACTATTTATGGAACTATTCTTAACAGTAATACAATAGATACACTCACCCCGGTTGCTCTGAGCATAGGTACTGGGACCCAAACCACACTTAACCTGGGACGAAGTGTGGTACCTATGACATTACAAGGTTCTACTATAACGACAACCGGGTCTATTGTTCCATCTCTTACCCAAACTTATACTATCGGGTCAAATTCTTTGTTATACAGCACAATATTTGGTGCTGTTATCGGAACGAACTTAATAGATGTTCCCGTTCCTGGTACTAATATTACAATCGGGATTACTTCTGCTAATAGCATTACAATCGGAAGAACTGGGCAAACTGTTTCATTCCCGGGGTCAGTTGCGAATTCATTAACGATAGCAACATCTGTTTTAAGTCCTGCATTTAATACCGCTACTGCTACTGCTATGGCAGTTGGAAATGTTAACCAAACTGGATTAACTTTAGGTAGAAACACTACCGCAAATACACTCATTCAAGGTCTTGCGATTCTAACTCAAAACGTCCCATTTATATCAACGGTTATAACCGCCCCTACTGCTGCGCAAAGTAGGCTATCATTAAGTAAGTTTTTTATCCCTGTAAATGCGACAACTACTACTGGGACTTTAATTTTAACTGCTATCGCTGGTTCTATGGGCTCTGTTAATACTGTTGCTAACGAACATATAGTTGGAAGTTGTTGGCGATATAGATTTAATGGAGTTGTCGTTAATGCTGCTGCTACAAACTCATTATCATTTCAAATAACTCACGCTGGTGGTACCCAAAATATTATCACTTGGACTTATGCCGCTACAACTCTTTCAGGAAGTAATTTTAATGCTGAAATCATACTAAATTGGACTGCTATCGGTGCTTCTTCAACTTTACAAGCAAGTGGACATGTAAATTATGTCAATGGGGCAAGCGTTTCTATTAGCAATATAGGAGTCTCCACATTCTCGCCTGTATATAACACCACTGTAGCAAACACTAACGCTAATCAAATCGTGGCAAGTCCGGCAACACTTTTCCAATACTCGATAACTAATTTTACTGTTGAACACCTTCGTTAAACACTAACATAATGTGTTTATTTGAAAAAAAAAAAGAAATAAAATTATACTGCATAAGCCGCTTTCGCTGCCTCATCCATTTCTCTCCATTCTTTACCTAGAATGTTAGCAATTGCAGTCAACTGCTGTGAAGAGTCCAATGCCTTGCGCTTCTTGAACTGCTCGGAATAAAAATTCAAGTATGCATTACGTTTCTTTGCTGGTCGGTCAACTGCAGTGAGCTTGTTTGCTTTGCGATACACCGTCTTCAAGCTATCACCTCGCAATCTACCCGTCGATACCATTTTCAACAGCTTTGCAATGTGACGCTTCTCTTTAGGAGCGTACTCTACGTCCATGTGTTGTTCTGTAGACATGATATTAAAAGTCTCTTTTTTTTTATTACTAACAATCTAAAAGTTTTTTTTTTTCAAGCTTGAAAAACACTTTTATGCGGCGTTTTTGTAGTTTTTTTTTTAATTGGGCATATACGTAACTCGGAAAAGAATATCTACATAACATGTTTCGGGGATATCTAACAAATATCCGTATTTGTCTGTGATTGAAATATCGATGCGTTTTAATTGTGACGGTTGTCCATGGTTCGTCATTACAACTGTTTGATCCAATTCTTCCACAGTGTAGTTTATTGTGTATCCATAGGGAACGCCTCCACATGGAATAATCCCCAACAATGGGATAGATCCTCCTGTTGCTTTTGGATCATCCAAACACTGTCCAGATGCCAAAATCTGACTCTCTACAAAAATTTGATCGGGACCTTGAAGTTGCGGTGGTGATTCGGCATACGCGATAAAACCGGCAGATATACTGAAATTTGCACCAAATCCGATGTATGGCGCCAATGTTGATTGATCCCATAATAATGTTATTGTTGCTCTATCTCCATTATTGTTATTTATCCCAACGCGATCGTTTGTGGCATCCCATTCGAAAATTAATTGAAGAGCTCCAAAAACTACAGTCGCAAGTGCATTTAGTATATCTACTAATTCCGTGATAGTATATTGTCCTGCAGGAACTGTTATTGTCCTAATTCCATCTAGAGAATCGTTGAATGTTAATACATTTGATCCACTGTAAATATTACCAAAAACGCGATTCATGGTAAATTGAAGTAGACTGAGAGATGTTACTGACGCGCATGCCGATGAAGATACCAAGTCGTATGTGAACTGGTTATTTTTTTCACCCTCTTTTTTGTATTTACTGTTGACTCGCAAGAGAAACGTCCCCGTCGCTCCAGAGTTGGACAATATCGAATTATTCGACAGATAAGATGAATTATTCATCACAATCACGCTCTTTTTTTTTATTGTAATATAAAACCTGCAGTTTTTGGAAAACTTAATAGTTTTAAACCTCTACAGTGCAGTTAGATATGAAAACACGTGCAAGTGTGACGTATTCCAAAAAGAGATAGCAGGTGGTTTCATTACCATTTGCAAACGTAGCATTAAGAGCCAGCACGCGACTGTTAGACAGTGGAATACCAGTAAGATCTAATGCCGTCGAACGTTCGAGTGTAGTTCCCAAAATTTGAGAACCACTAGCAAAATATTCTGAGTATGTTACACTTGCGGAACTGTTTGTGTTAAACTTGTTGAAACATTGCAATGCCATTTGGAAATTTTCAGGACCACAGAGCGAAGGATTAGTAGCAGCGATCGCCGTATTCGGGAAATACAATGACCCAGCTCGAAATTGTACGGATACCGGCCCACCATCGGCGACACTTTTAGAGGCTACCGGACTTGTCACTGTTAGGAATGCCCTTACTGGTACTTGTTCCAAATAAAATGCAGATAATGCACGACTGCAAGCTCTGCGCGATTCCATGTTCAATAGTGTACCATTTCGCGATTGAATGGTCGTAAAATATGTAGGAAAAACAATCTCGAGTCCGGAAGATGCTGCAGCTTCATTAAGTGATCGCATAATACTGTCAGTGAGCATGTAAGCGTCGCATTGAATACGTGGCTGGATAACACTATAACCGTACGTACGATTTGGGCCAGTATTCTCTATTTTAGAAAATGCTGCAAATGCTGGCGCCAGCGCAATTTCAATACGTAGTCCGCTCATTAAAGCAGAAGGTAAAAGATTTTCGTAAGCGAACAGTCCACTTATTTGAGACATCGGAACAACAAAGCGTTGTTGCTGTGATGCAGTACCGGGGATAAAAGGATTGTTGATATTGTTATATCCCATTAACGAACCTACGCTATTTTCCCAAGTTATATCATGTTCATATTTAAACTTAATTGCTGCTAGAATATTTACCGAATCGATCCGCTCGAGTACAACGCCGCTACGCGACATTATTGTTATTCGTGAAAAAACATTTGTTGCGCTTCCAGGAGAAGGAAAATAAACTCCAAGGTTATCACCGCCTCCAACTATTGCTGTAGTTATAATGTCAAATGCGATACTTGTATTTGGTCCATAAACAAACGACGAGCCTGTGTTCAGGATACATACCATAGTTGAATTTTCAGCATATTCATTGTTTTGGAAAAACTGAGTTGTTGTCGTACGAGACGTCGTGACGGACAAGTCCGGTTTGAGATTATAACTTAGGTTGTTAACATCGATAATGCCCTGTTTGGCAATCATCGCTTGACTGTTTGGATCCATGGTTTTGCTAACAACAACCTGGTTTCTTTTTTTTTTTGTATAAAGACTGGAAAGTTTTTTTTTTTTTATTTGTGTTTTTTTTACACCATATATCCTGGATCGCGCTGTCGTATATACTGGTAATCGCTGGCTGACAATCTAGGCTGATAACCTGTACTCATTTTGAAGACCCTGGCTGGATCATTATATGGGAGATGATCAGTTGGATAACCGCCGTCCGGTTGTCGTGGTGCTACATTAATTGGTTTTTCTTTTTCGGGAGGCTGGAACATCTGCCTATCTTTCGGTGCATATGTTATTTTCGGCCCATATGACGTGGGTATTCTCGGCGCAGGGATTATCTCTTTTGTGTCTGGAATTCTATATTGCAAATGCGCGTTATCAATCGTAGAGGCTGAATTGTCTTCTAATGGTGTGGTTATTTTCGGCGCAGGGATATTAGGGTTATTAGGGTTAACGGTTATCCCTGTTGTACTAATATCTCGAGGTTTATATTGTCCATGCATATTATGAAGTGTGGAGGATGAATCGTCTTCTGCGTCTTCTACATCTTCTGCGTCTTCTACATCTTCTGCGTCTTCTACATCTTCTACGTCTCCTACGTCATTTTCTACCTCATCTTTATATTGGTCTCCAGGTCTAATACGCTTAGCGACTTCAGTCGCAGTTTGTACAGGTTTACGCTTATCCGATCCTAGATCAACTTCTGTATGTAGTGGTATGTGATCATTCAAGACTTGCGCGTCTGCGGGTGAAAGATGCTTTTCTAATTTTCCCCTTAAATTTGCATTACTTAAGGTCTCACGGGCAAGTGCTGCTAGTGCTGCCTCTTTACCATGTTTTTCTTCTGCGGCTTTAAACTTATTGTGTATGCGCTTGCCGAGTACAGTGACTCCCCAAATTAATAAACCAGTAGCAAGTGCTACTGCACCTACAATGCCACCACCTGCTAACATAGCTGCCCCTCCCTCCAATCCAATCGTCGCACCAATACCTGTCAATGTCTCTCCTGCTGCCACACCGGCTGCTTCTGCGGCAGTCGCTGCCGCTCTTCCAGCTGTTGCTGCCGCTCTTCCAGCTGTTGCTACCGCTCTACCAGCAGTGGCCGCGGTTCTTCCTGCCCCTTCCACAGTTTCTTGTATTTGCTCCAGATGGGGCTCCATCCATTCTGGATAATCATCTGGCTCCCAAGGGACATTAACTCGTTGAGGTGGTGGTCGTATGTATTCTGACGGAGGTTGAATTGGAGGTCTGTTAATTTGATTTAGCCCTTTCTGCCAAAACTCTTGACCTGGACCCCTATCAAGCATGGTTGGGCGTTCACCCATATTTATCTTCTTCTTGGGTCTAGGCATACTCTTTTTTTTTTTCAAAAATAAAAACTTAAAAAAAAAACAGGAACGTTGCGGAATAAATACGAGCGTGCCGATAATGTCGAAAAATCAAAATCGAAAACATCAACGGGGTTATACAGGAGCCTCAACAGTGCCAAAAACAGGAGGAAATGTCTTAGGACCAACTACACCGACAGGATCAAAGACAGGACCAGCGACAGGATCATCGACAGGATCATCGACAGGACCAGCGACAGGATCATCGACAGGATCAAAGAAAGGATCATCGACAGGATCATCGACAGGATCAAAGAAAGGATCATCGACAGGATCAAAGACAGGATCCCCATCAGTATTAAGCAACGTAGCAAGCATTGTAGGAGGTGCAGCAACCAAGCTTCTAGGATCCACATCGTTAGGCAAAGCAATTCAGGGTAAATCAAACACGGAATTAGCATCAGATGTTTTAGTACTCGGAGCTCGGAGTGCTATGAACTATTACACACAAGAAGAAACCAAAAATGATGCTAATCAAGTACTATCATCATCATCATCATCGTCATCATCATCCAAAAGTAACCATCTTCACACCACTCCTCTACCGGGTAAAGCTAAAAGTAACCATCGTCACACTTCTCCTCCACTACAAGATGCTCTACTGGATAAAACTAAAAAACAGTATCGTCCAGCATCATCATCATCATCATCATCATCATCATCGTCATCATCATCATCTAAGAATAAGAGAGTGCCACAATCGGTATTAGATTTAATAGAAGATGAGGAGAATATATCATCATCATCATCGTCATCATCATCATCATCATCTGCTACACCTGCTACACTGGTTCCGAAAACACCGGGTCCTGGTTGGGATACTGAGTTCAAGAATGTTATACGGGACATGTCACCTGACAATGCTGCAAATTCAACAGTCGACGTGACCGATACAAGTGAACCTACAACAACAGTAGTAAGAACTGGCAAAAAACTGGTCAAATTAGCTGGAGATGGGGTTCAATGGCTTGGAAAGCGCTTCAGGGTTGACGAAGAAGAAGTGTTGGCCACCTTAAATGACCCCCAAACAGGTGCCGGCGGTGCAGACTTAGACCTTAGCCGTATTAGCACCAAAAGCAGCAATACTGGTACCGGCAAAAAAGGCAGCAAACCTGACATTAGTAGATTCGGTGCCAGACAACTGGAAGTTGATCCGGAAGTTAAAATGGGAGATGACCCACCCGAAGACGACCCACCCGGAGATGAAGAACTACCCGGAGACCCACCCGGAGACCCACCCGGAGACCCACCCGGAGACCCACCCGGAGACCCACCCGGAGACCCACCCGGAGACCCACTCGAAGATGAACCCGACGACGGAACATACCCAAATTTTTTACCCCAAGTAAACAAGCCATACGTACGAGCACAATTACCAACTGCATTTGATACATATGCGGCTAATCGCAGCTTTATACAACAAATAGCCAGACCCAATATGTATGGTAACAGTGGTCTTGGTGAAATGACTGAACAGTTCTATAACACGTATTCAAACTACAACAACTTCCCATTCACTTTTTCCGAACAACTCGGAACAAGAGCGGCCAAACGTCTGCGTAGAACTATGTACGGTAGACCAATGCTCGATCCTATATCCTATATGATGGGAGGTTTAGCCGTACTTCCACTTGGATTACAACCACCTGTAAATGAATCTTTAAATACTCACAATCAAGTCGCGCTATTACAACAGGATGCTAAAAATTTTATGAAATATGCAATGGTACAAATTTGAAAAGGGGTATTAAAACAATAGATTATTAACATGTATTAATTTTAGTTGGTCTTTTTGAATAAAAAATAAAAAAAAAAAACATATAGAGAAAAAAAAAACAAAAGGGGGGGGGTGGAGAGATTTAAAGGTAATATGGATGATGATAGTTCTGTCAGTAGCAGGGGCAGCTCTCGTAGCAGGGGCAGCTCTCGTAGCAGGAGAAGTCTAAATGGACCGTTTAATCGAGCAAATCAAAGAGACGTAGCGCAAGAAAATAAGTATCGACGTGTATATCGTCAGTACTTAGAGGCAATAGGGGGAATTGATACAAACCCTATAGTTTTTAATGCGTATATCGCATCCAATCCGGACGCATTTTATGATTTCCAGATGCGATTTCATAATGATTTACAGAATGCTCCTGGTGCTACTACAAGTCAACTACTACGAGAGTATATGACCGAGGATGCGAAGAATGTTGAAAAAAGGGAATTTAAAGCTTTTACTGACGCGAATGGATCTACGTTAGATGCAACAATAGCACAATCATTACCTACACCCGGCTCGTTTATACTCCGTGGACGGTACGAGATTGCGGATGGAGACGATGTAACAGAGTCTCTTGAAACTAAAGTGAAAGATACTGTGAATGCAGACTTATTTAACTTTGTTCAACCAAACGCAGAAGAAGGATACAAAAATAGTTTATTTTTGGACAATCGACTCAATGATGCTTTGCGATATGCTGGATCCGATGTTAAGGCATTTGACAAATTTCCAAATGGTTTAGGATTTGATTCGTCTTTACATGTACAACCATACGAATCGGTTTATGAAGGCTTAAAGGAAATTGAAACAGATGCTATGGTTATTGCTCCTTTACAGACTACAGAACTCTCTGGGTTTGGTGCTTTACCCGGGAGTAATATAATTAGTGAAGAGCCGTTCACTCAAACCATAGAGTCCAGTTTTATGATTCCTGCGGATATTCAGCCTGGAAGATTTACACGGGATAATTTTTCACAGCCACTTTCCGCGGAGTTTATTAACCTAGTTGGTATGAAACCTTACCACGACCAATATAGATACCCGTTTAATCCTTCCTTTCAACCAACTGCCATTATGGACCCACAAACACAAATAACTCAGTCCCTTATGGTAGGGCCGCAGATATATTAAAAAAGCGAAATAAAGTTATAATTTGCAAGAGAACTATGCTGATGCATTTTTTCTGTATCGAGAAAGGTAGGTAACTGTGTCTTTTCTTTCTTCATTTCTTCGTTTTTTACAACGCCTTTAACATGTGCCTGGTAATAATGAAGGCATCTGCTTACATGTCTCTTGTATCGTAAATGACACGCTGGACACTCGTATCTAGGTGGTTTGTGACTTGCTTGATAATGTGCATACATGCTGTTATAGCATGCAAAAATACGATTACATTTTTCTTCTCTGCATTTATATTCAGTCTTCACCATCTTGTTTTTTTTCTAATGATTTGATAGTGATTATGTAATATGTATAGAATGATTACTTGATGATTATAAAAAAGAGGGGTTATTAGGGTTCTTTAGACCCTACACTCCTACTAAGCGCGTACTTGACTATTGTGACACTTGTCCTGACTCCATTATGACTGCGTGTGACCGGCGACCTGCGGAGGCGTTAACCCCTTGTTAACTCACCAGTGTGGGAACCCCTACCACTAGCGAGCCACAGCTCACTGCCAACCACGTCTGATATCATGAAGCCTGTTCACAGAAGTACACTCCGTAGAAGTGATGAGTATCATATCAGGGCACACCTATATATGATACTTTTTTCTCCTTTTTTCCCACCATTGTCTGGACCGGGGCTCGATCTCGGAATCACCCCGACCTGCCCCTGATATAGCTCCAACGCTGCCAGTTGAGCTATACCCTATTCCACGACTTACTCTATAACTCACTTATTTTATATACTCACTCAAAAAAGTGACCCCCCCCCCCTAAAAAAAGTGAAATGATGAGAGAGAGAAAAAAAGTGACCCCCCCCCCAAAAAAAAGTG
>Ga0209596_1003417_pt1 | contig 12509 bp, 14 predicted proteins | sample M_130807_MF_Meta_FD_187314 | JGI IMG/M metagenome (GOLD analysis project Ga0209596, IMG submission 187314) | Freshwater microbial communities from Lake Montjoie, Canada to study carbon cycling - M_130807_MF_MetaG (SPAdes) (version 2) | ecosystem: Environmental > Aquatic > Freshwater > Lake... | reverse complement strand
CAACAAAGTTAATCATTGGAAGTGTTTTGCTTTTTAGTCTGCCAACTCCAATACGTCCTCACTAACTTTTGCCTTTGGTTCTTCATCAGGCAAATAAGGGTGCAAACGTGGCTTGTTCATTTTAATTAGACTATTCAACTTCGCTTCGTTTTTAACGTCTAGCAAGAAGTTAATCAACTCTACTTCGGGATTAACAGTTGTAACCTTATTGTAAGGCATAAACTTAGTAGGAGAACTTCTGAAAGAAATCATCCAACAAGCCTTTTCGGTATCGTTTACCAAAATGCCTTTCAACTGTGTTTCTGTTACCAACACCTCTACTTTTGTCTTGTCGTCCACATTAGCATCTAAGAACGCTTTAGGGTTGTTTCTCGCAAACACAAAGAAGTCGTTTTGGATAGCATCGTAGTTTTTGTTTGAAGGTTCGTAACTAGAGTATTTATCTTCCTTAGATACCAACGACAATACCGCTTTCATACGTGTAATGTCTGCCCTTTGTGCTACTTCTAGTGCTTTAGCCAATAACCTAATCTCGCCTATTTCGGTGTTACTCTTAGCAGTATAAAGTGTTTTACCATCTTCTGTCCACCTAATCAACGGCTTGTCGCCTGTTCTCATTAGTTGTTTAGGCTTAGACATATTCCCTGCACCAAACATTAGATAAGCAAGTTTGTTGATTTCGTGTGTGTGTACTAAGCAATAGCCATTCAAAAAATGAACAGGCTCGGTTACTTCTACCAACACCTCACTTACACTCCCATCTTCTTTCTCTACGCTTCTAGGTTCGGTGCTTACTACGTTACGAACAATCTTACTAGGCTTTTTAGCGTCATAAGGGTCATAAACAGTAGTTTTGGCATCTAAGTACGCATCTCTAAAAATAATGCGTGGTGGGCTTACAGAGTTATCTACTACGCCTGTACCCTCTAGTATAAACCTAAATGGGTCGGGGTCACCTGTAATCGGATTCTTGTTATAGGTTTCTCTGTCTTTAATCCTTTTTTCAAGGACTTCTCTCAATTTTGGTGATAACGATTGTGCTGACATATTTTTGTTATTTATGGTTGTTTAATTCAAATAAAAAATAAAGGGAGAGAGAATTTCCCTCCCCCTTTAAGTTACTTATGCTTGATAAGAAAGGACAAAGTTTCTAGCCGAGTGGGTTTCTGCACCTACCGTAGCTTTGAAAGCGTACTCTTTCACATCTTCTGCATTTGTAGCAATTTGACCGTTGAAGCCAAGTGATTCAACCGCAAAGAAAGATTTTCCTTTGTATGGTCTAACACGAGGTTTGTAACGCATCAAGAAGTGTTTAGCTTCACTTGCCTTACCGTCCATCTGAATCATTGTCTTTCCTGTTGGGATAGTCAAGATAGATGACGAGTATTTCTGTCCAACTGCACCCAAAGAAGCAGGGTCAGAAAGGATTTTCAAAGGAACAATGTTGTAGGTGTTTGAACCTATATCCAACTTAGTAACCCTTGTGTCAATCGTTTCTGCCGAAGTCAAATCGGGACGATTTTTCTTGTAGTCAACTTTAAAGTCTTGCAACTTTTGGTTAGCTATCAAGCCTACATATTGGTCGAACTCATTACCTGCGTATTGGTTACGAAGGATTTTTTCCAACTGATTGTAGTAAGCGATACCGATAGTGTTACCGATAGGAAGCAACGTAGCATATTTCTCCGAAGTCGTATAAAGACCTGTGGTGAAATTTACTGTTTCTCCTGCTGCGTCAGTAGTTGAACCACCTTTGCCGTTGAAACAAGCCAACATGATTGCTCTCATGATACGTTTCTCTGTTTCAAACACTTGTTTGATGTAGTAACGATTTTTCATTGAGCCATCAACAGAAGGGAAATTGAAGTCCACCCATGTTTCTTGTCCCATTTCGTTAAACGTCACCTTGTAAGTATCGGTGATGTTTTGTAGCACATTGCTGTAACGAGAAACGGTAGAGATAATAGATTTGTCTTGTCCTACCGAACCTTCGGTAAAACCGTTAGTTTCGATAGTGATAGGCATACCTGCTGTGATACCAGTCGCTAATTGAGTAGCGGTAATTGCTGAACCTGTCGAAAGGTCTGTTCCAATCGGAGTAACCGTAATAGTGTGAGCATTAGCCGTTCCTGTGTTTTTAGACTGAATACGACCACTTAGGTAGTTAGGAAGTTCAATAGTTTCACCCACACGACCATAAGACTTAGTACCTGAATCGGTATAAGAACCTGAGCCGTAAGTGATGATAACTGTTGCGCCTGAAACAGAAATGTCGCCCACAACAGGAATAGAAATGAACTTGTCATTCTCTTGCCAGTAGTAAGTTTCTCCTGCTACGATTTCTTCCATTACACCCAAGACTTCCATAAGACCTAAGTCGTATTGGTCGGGGAATGTTTCAATGAACTTCTTCCAGTATTGTGGTTTGTTAAGATAGTCCATTACGAGAGCCAAATCTGTGGCTTCTCTTGATGCTGCATAAGCGTTTGCCATGTCTTTAATTTTTTAAGTTTGTAGTTTGTTTTAGTTACTTGCCAAATATGCTTCAAATGCTTCTTGGTCGTTTCGTGCGACACTATGTGCCGAACTATTAGACGTAAGCGGTTTCTGTGCTTTTGGCGTTTGTTTCTCAACGTACTCCATTTGTTTCACTTGCAATCCCCTTTGAAACGCCTTTGCTACTAATTGGTCTTTATAAGCAGACCATGTAATAAATTCAAAGACACTCTGCGGTGTTTGGTTGTGAACTAACTTTCCGTCAACGTAATTACTTGGATTTGCAAGGAATTTCTTAGACTGCTCGGTAACGTATGCCTTTTGTTCTTCTGAAAGACTTATAGCCATCTTTTGTGTGCCATTCTTATCAAGTTTTACTTCTAGCGTCTTGATTTTTGGCAACTCCGATTCCGCAACCGATAATACCTTTTCTATTTCCTGCTTTGTCCTAACATCTTCAACCGTTTCTACTTTTTGAGATACTTCGGGTTTGAACTTGGCAACTGTTTCTGCAAGTTGTTTCTTTGCGTTATTAGCGTCACGTTCAAGCCTATAAGTCCTCTTTTCGATTTCTTTCGCATCCATGTCGGAGTCTAAGGATTCTGTATCATAAGTGTCCTCGTAGTCCAATTCAAACATTCTCTCGGCTTTTGACCGCCCGAACTCTTTATTGGCTTGTACGAATGCTTCTTTCAACGCTTCCTTGTCGCCCATTTTGGGTACGTCAAGCGATTGTAGGTGTTCATACTCGGCTAATACTTTCGCATTTGTGCCGTTGAATGACTTTGCGAACTCGAACAGCTTCTTCTGTGCATCGTTCTCAAAGGGATTTGCCTTGTTGGTAGCTTCTTCCAACTTGGCGTTTAACTCGTCTATTAGCTTTTGGGAAGATGCAGCCCTAGAGATTATCGCCTCCAGTTCTTTGCCATCCTTTATGCCTACGTCCGAATATCTTTCCGCTATAAACTTGTTTATTTCATCGGGGAAGTCTGTGGGTTCAACCACCTTTTCTTCTTCATCGTCTAATGAAACAGGTTCGTCTAGCGATATTTCTTTTTCTTCTTTTACTTCTTCCTTTTTAGGGGCTTCCGCTTTAATTTCTTCTTTTACTTCCTTTACAGGTTCTTCTTTCTTCTCGGCTTGTGGTGTTTCTTTGCCGTCCATGTAGTCCAAGAACGCTTGTTCCTCTGCCGATATTCCTTCTTTTTCTGCCATTTTGTATTGTATTTTGGTTGTTTAACGGAATATAATTTCGTCAAACGCAAAGTTTATAGAATATGTACTTCTTTCAAAAAGAAAAAAGAAAATTCGGTGTAACGCAAAAAACCCACACTAATAAGTATGGGCTTTTCCGTTAAACAACCAAAATGAATATTATAAACTGAACCAACCTTTTTTCGCTGTTGCTGCTAATGAACTTGCTTTTGTGTAGAATTTTGTAGTTCCACCTGCTGCGATTGATACTGATGTATTTACTGCCAAAGCATTGATAAAGTCGCCTGTTACAGGATACACGCTAATTGCTCTTACGCTTGTGTTTACTACTGTGTAAACTGAACAAACGGCAATCGCAGGAAGTGTTACTTTAATGTTAGAACCATCAGCAGATGATACAAACACGATAGGAAGAAACGCACTTGATGTTCCGCTTGAAGTAGTTGCTGCGATAGTCGAAGCGATACCCGAACCATTCAACAATAAACCTGTTGCTGTTGCGGTGTTCGCAGAAGCAAGGTAGTTGATAGTTGCAGAAGTTTCTAGCGAAGTAACGGTGTCTTGTAAACCATCTTTCACGATAGTTACATTTGAGTTACGAGCAGAAGTAGTGCCATTAAGTTGTATCGGAGATGCACCTACGGCAATTTCATATACCACCGATGCACTATCTGTACTTAGGTCGTATTTAGTTATCGGGATAATTGTGTTTGCACTTAGCATTTGTTTGTCGTTTTATTTGTTACAAATTTATGTATTGTATGTTGTTTGCTTTTTATAGAATGTTCCAACCGTAATTTTCTGTTGCTGCAATCGCACTTGCTTTTGCGTAAAGGCTAATTTTAGCACCTACTGCCACTACAACTGCTTCGTCTTGGTCATAACCATTAATAAAGTCATCAACGGCAGGATATACGTTCAATGCTTCCGTACCTTTATTATAGATATGGCAAATTGACAAAGGAGTGATTGTAGGAAGAATAACGCCAGTTAGTTCCTCATCGGTAATAACTGTGCTTAACCCATTTGTAATAGGAGTTGAATCGCCTTGAACTGCGTCACCTGCTGCTGCCAAATCTAGACTAACAGCACCCCCTACTAATTCAATTCCAACTGTTGTTGCAGTATTTGCACTAGCAAGGAAACTTAATATGCCTTTATTTTCTAATGCTTGAATTTCAGTTTGCAATCCACTTTTTACGATAGTAACGTATGAATTGTCCGAAGTTCCGACTTTAGGGTCTAGTAAAGAACCCGAATTGATACCAACAGGTATTTCGTACACGGCAACAACGGAATCGAATATAGCGTTGTATTGCGTGATTGGGATAATGGTATTTGCACTTAGCATATTATATTGCTTTATTTGGTACAAAAATAAATAATACAAATCGTTTGCTTTTTTGAAAGGGTATTTGGTACTTTGTGTTTTAAACAAAATGAAAGGAATAATAGACCATTACATTATAGAGTTAGATTCTTTGTACGAGGGTAGCCCGATTATCGGTGGCGTTGGTGCAGACCAATTTTTCGACAAGCAAATAGCCTTAGACGATAAAGACGTACTTTTTAACCCTAACAAGTACAAGCGTACATGGGCAAAAATTATAGCCGTACCACAAAGACTGTCGCAGTTTAGCCTAGATTTAGGCTACAATGGAATATTTAAAGTTGGCGATATAGTTCACTTCTTTTATACCGCACTTGCAGACAAGTACCTTATAGATAAGACGCAAGTAGGAGACAAGTTTACCTATCAATACTTATTGCCGATTGAAAATGCTATTTGTGCAGTAAGGAATAAAGAGTACGTTATTGTCAATGATGGCAATGCCCTACTAGAACCTATTGTGTTGCAAGGTGGCGAAACGATAACCAAAGGTGGAATTATCTTGCAAGAAGAAGAACGTATAGACAAGCAACGTGGAATTGTCTTACATTCAGATACTTACAATCATGGCGAGGAAGTGCTATTTGTTCCCAATTCGGATTCAAAGATTGTTATTAACGGACATGATTATCTAGCAATGAAAGATACAGACATATTTGCCACAATCGAAAGGGGTGAAATGGTGCTTAATGATGATTTGGTATTAATTGAACCTATCGAGTTAGGCGAAAAGACAGAATCGGGCATTATTGTTCCCGAAATGGCACGTAGAAATTCTTATCGTGGCAAGATAGTAAAACGTGGGAGTGTGTGCGAAGATTTAGAAATTGGTCAAGAGATTATGTACTCACAACATATTGCTGTTGTTGAAGAAGATAATAAAACGTATTTAGTGGTAAAAGCCGAAGATATTATGTTAGCTATTTCTGAATAACTACCCCGAACACGATAGACAACCATCATCATTCGATGCGTTCTTAATCTTTTCAATCTCGGCTAATACTTGCGATTCACTCCATTCGGGGTGTTGAATTTTAATCGTAGCCTTTAAGAATCGTATATCGGGTGTGTCCATTACTTTTTAGCAGTTGTGGTTTCTTTTGCTTCTTCCATTGCGTGTTCTAATTCTTGTTGTTGCAATTCCAATTCAAGGCTTCTGAATTTGTCCTCCATCTGCATTTTGTAGGAATCCATTTCAAGACGCATTTCCGCTATCTTCTGGTCTGAATTTGACCTTTGTGCTTCCTTGACAATGATACCTTTCGCTTGTGTTTGTGCGATTACATTTCTTCCTTGTACGTCTGCGTCTTTTACCATTAATAATCCCTCATTTACTTTATCTTGACGAATAAGTATCTGCGAAGTAAGGAACGATTCTTTTTGTTGGAATATCTGCAAGTCCAATGCCATTTGTTCTTGCTTGGCTTGATTAGCCATTTGTGCTGCCTGTGACGATTGCTCTTGCTGTTGCTTCATTTGCTCGGATTGTATTGCCCTAGCTTCTGCCATGTTCTTTCTACAACGGTTCTTAGCAAGGAACTCCGCTTGTTTAAGATTTTTGACATTGTGCAACTCAATCCAATCCGAATACTTCAATCCGCCATCAATTAATGGAACTGCAATTTGTTTCTCTAGCGATTGATAGAACGCTGCCCACTCTTGGGCTGTTGTCGCTGCGTTAATCCCTATATCGTACTTGCGTTCCCATGCTTCGTTACTAGGCATTTGTTTCCAATATCCTAGTATCGCTAGTGAAGTACGTTTGTAAACAGAGTTATAGGCACGATACATATACTGCAAGTTGGTATTAGTAGCGTCATTCGACATTTCCATTACCCCATTCAATGTTCCTGCTTTCGGTGTTGAGCCATCGGACAATTCGTTTACCCCACAAATATTGCGTATCATGTTGATAGCCATATCAATAGTGTTCACGTACTCCGTTGCCGACAAGCCTATATTCAACACGTTCATTGCGTTGCCTACATTTTGGTCGTGTGCGTTTCTCTTATTCTTTGAAAGCACCACATCGTTCATCATAAACAAGTCGAGTGCTGTTTTAAAGCTAGGGGCTGTACCACCTTTACCCATTGACAGGTCGGCAATCATATCTAGGTTAATCTCTAGTTTACCATTATACCCTTTACCTAGAATATCTTTTAACCTTGTCCATGCAACTGCTATCATTTCAATAGGTTCACGTATCTGTGCTACCAAAGAAGTTACACGACCATTTCTCATGTTAGGGGCGTAAACGTGATAATCTAGTCTTACATCGTCCCCTTGTTGAATAATCCCATAGTCATAAACGGTATGTGTACCTACTACCCATGTTCCACCGTACTTAGACTTTATAGTTGTTCTGAAATGTTTCTTTAAACCTTGTTCGTAGAATTTCTTTTCTTCTTCGGCAATTACAAACCCTGCTTTTTTCTTTTCGATTATCCAGTTACCATCACCATCTTGTTTCTCCACGTAGTTTTCTACATCTTCTTCTAGGAATTGAAAACGCATAATACGCATATACTTTGTACTTCCCGAACCTTGTTGTGGAATAATGGTTACAGGACTTTCTGCCGACATAGCAAAGTTTGTCGTAGAGTAATTCTTAATTAACTCCATTATTTCCTTTTCAGGCAAATAGTCCCTTGCTTCGGCAAAGAATTGGTCAACGGTAATAAAGTCTATAAATCCTGCGTGGGTAAGTTTGTCAAAATCTTCTGATTCGGCATACGAACACATGAAGCGGTTCATAGGAAACCATTCTTCACGAATATCGCCACGTTCGTCCACAAATGTTCTAACACCCGATTGCCCTTGAACTATCAACTCCCAAATAAACTTCGACTTAATAGCGTCCCAATCGTTCATGTTGTGGATTTGCTTCAACTCAATTTCCGCCCTCATAGCTTCATAGTGCTTGTAGGTGTTGGTCATTATAAGTTCAATATCCTCTTGTGTGTCAGGGAGTTCTTCAATACCACTTTCCTTGCGTACTTGTTCAAACTCTACGCCTATTCCTTGAAAGAAGTCTTTTAGCTTTACGTAGGCTTCTAGTTCGGCACGTAGTTGTTTCTTTTCGTCCATTGAAACAGAATCAATAACGTCCACGCCTATCTCGTATTGAAAGTTCATTAGTTTGCCATGTACGTTGTTTACAAACTTAGGGCAAAGGTTTACGAGTTGGGGGTCAATGCTGTTTATGCCGTAGGAAGCAAGTTGGTCGTTTTGTCTAGCACCTAAAAATCTAGCTACATTTGCAAAGAACTGTGCAGGTTTACCCATTGCCAAGTCCATGTTCTTTATGTAGTCTATGCTGTTGTACCCTATCCCTATGGGGCTGTTGGTATAAGTAGAGAACATTTGTTCTACGCACTTAGCACCGTATTCGGGTTGCGATTTTTCCTCTTGTGAGAGTATCTTTCCTTCTGATAATCCAAGCATGGCAATATTTTTGTAAAATTAGTATTTTCGGTACGTTTGTTTTTTAGTAATTTTGATTAAATATTTTTTATTATCTTTGCATTGTGATTGGTGACACAATCAAGGAAATTGGATAAAAGCAAACAGCCAAATCCAAAACAAGACAGAGCCTGATGAAGTGTCACATTCATTAGGCTTTTGTCATTTTGTGCCTCACTACAAATAACTTGGACTTTATCTTCCAAGATAAGACGTTCCCCGACAAGGGTAGTAGTGTTTTTCTGTAAAGAGAAACGATTTATTCCCCTTAAATGACAAGCAGGACTGGAAGCTCTATCCGTTGTCAGCCACACTTTGAAGCGATTCCCATTGTGCCGCAAAGACTTGGTAGGGTTACTTCCTAGATAGGGGGCTAGGGGGTAGCTCTTTCTCCCACCCTCTTTTCTCAATAACCCTTGTTCTGCAATGTCCTTGTTTCCAAACATATTTCTAGTAGCTAAATATAGATTCTGATTGTCCCCAACCTCTTACAAGTCCTTTAAATATATCTTCGCTGTTAATAGGTGTTTCTTCTACCTTTTCATCTTGTTCAGCCATTAAGGTATAGCCCCACGCAACTGCGTCATCATGTTCAAGTGTGTTCTTAGGGTCAAATTTTAACAAGTCTTCTACTAATTCCTTAAAAGGATATAAATGCCCGAAGTATTGAACATCGTGGGCAATCATAGAAGTATAGGTTTGGGTAAGCCCTTGTGAAGCAGGAGTACCATCTGTATCTTGATTATACCTTGTGCTTGTCCTTGTAATCGGTGGTCGTGCCATTACGAAAGCACCATAACCCCTACGCTTAAAGTGCTGAATCATTGCTTGTCCTCTCGTTGATTCTATGTGTATCTTGCAACCATAGAACCTACATATCTTAATTGCGTGTTCGTAGAATATAATAGGGTCGTGTGGTCGGTAATCGTAACGCAATACAGGAAGCCCTGTTTTATACTCGTGCTTGTCCAACATACGTTGGTGTTTTATCTGTGCGTTACTTTCGCCATCTATTGCACTACTGTATTTTCTCTTTACAATAATCAAAGGCTTGGACATACGACCACCGCTTCCACCTCCACCGTAATCAATAGGGTCACACCCGACACAATAATTAGCGTCATTCAAAGGCTCAAAGCGATAATCGCCACTTCCCTCACCATTGTCAAATACCAAGTTAGCTTCTTTTTCTAAGTCCTTTGGAAGTACCGAAACGGTTATTTTGCCTTTACTATCAGGAACAAAGCACACCTTACTATCTTCTTTGTTATCTTCCCAAAGAAAGTCTATCGTAGTTACTAGATTGGGATTCTCGTAGATACGTTGTAAATTCTCTTGTAATATCCGTACATTAAATTGGCACTTGTCGGTGGCTAGATAGAAATACTCGTTAATAGTAATAGGATATTGCCTACAAACCATTGTGTACTTTGTCGGATTGTCAGAGTAAGATTCCCTATCAAGCAATAATGCCTTTAAGTTTTCTTCGCTACGTGGCATTCCATATTCATCATAAGAGAAAGCATGGTGCGAGGGTAGAAACGCAAACATTAAGCCTGTTTTTGTTTCACCGTTCGGCTTTTTATCACTAAAGTCCGAATCGAACACCATTTGCCTAAACGACTTAGCCTTTTCGGATATTTCATCAGAGGTAGAAGCGTGAAACGATTTGCCGTTACGCCTACGAAGTGCAGGTTTTACTTTTTCGTGCCTTTCGTACACATCTACTTCTACTACCTTACCACTTTCTTCACCTATGTACCCTGTAAGAGTACGTCCATTGTAAAAGTTTATATTAGAACCCCCAAAGTCAATTTTGCCATTCAAAGCCGTTGCTAGTTCTTCTTTTGATAGCCTTTGGTTACGTTTCTTAGTAGCCACGAAGTCAATACCACCTTTTTGCTTACCGTCTTTGTCATATTGTGGCGTAAAGAAGTCCACTAATCGGTCAAAGCCATAAAGAACGTGCTTTTGGTAGAACTCCGAGATAGACTTCTCTGTTTCTCCTTGCATACCTAAATGCCCACCAAAAGTTCGTGATGTACGTTCCAAGCCCCACGCACCTAAAAATACAGATTTACCGTATTGTCGCATAGTACCGAGAATACCACCTAGCGATAAAGGGTCTTCCTCCCAATACTCAATCCAATAGGCAATTTCCCTATCAGTATCTCGATAATGAACGTCAAACGAGGGATTCCACCATTGTAGGATAAAGTAATGCAACCCAGTTAAGTAGGTAGGAGTTTTCACCCCATTGACCATAAGGGAGAACCAAACGCCATTTATACGCCTATCCCATTCACGTTCGACAAATTCATCAATCTTAGCGTGAACGTAGGGTTGTTTTTGTGGAAGATATTCTAATCCTTGTTCAACACGTTGCTTTTGTTGCTCGTTGAACTTTTTAATTACCGCATTTTCGTAAGTTTCCTTATCTTTCCAATCTTCCCATTGTTCGGGAAGTGGTTGTTTTTCCCAACGCCCACCGAAATCTAAAATTTGACTACTATCGGGAATTTTAGGCAGATATACGCATGGAATACCCTCACCTTTAATGGCAGTTTGTAAGTATTTGAACCGATACTCGTTAGTGGTGGTCGTAAACAATCGTTCTTTTGGTTGTAATTCGATACAAAATTCGCAATTTTGTACCCACAACCAAAGAAAATTCGGAATGAACCATTTAAAAGAGTGTCGGCTACTCGGATTGATAGACAGAAAGCATGGCTCTAGTATCTTATGTAGTAATAGGGACTTTGAGAATTTAGACAACCCTATTAATAAAGAAAAGGCACTTGTGGTAGATATTTGCTTTGACAATAATAGTCATAAAGGAGAACCATTATACGTTGTTATTAGTGGTGAGGATTCTGATTTTAAACAAAAGGTAAAAAATGCGTTATGCAAGTAAAAAGAATAAAAGTTCCTACCGAACACCATAGAAAAATAATAAATTGGTGGCACTCAAAATTTGATACATCTAGGAGTGCTTATGGTACTTACACCCATTTAGAGAGTAAGCGAGTTTATGATTCACAAAACGACAAGGATTGGAATGAACTCGTATCGCTATACGAAAAAGACACAAATACAAAAATAGATTTATGAGTATTGAATTAACAAAGAAAGGCGACTTTATGGTGTCTATGGATAGGTTAAATGCCTATGAGGAATTTGCCAAGTTTTCGCATGGAGAAAAAGAACAAATAGTTTCTTTCATACAATACGCCTATCACATAGATTCACCTTATGTAAGGCAATATGAATCGCTAAACGACAGGTTTTCGACCATTGCTAGAGATTGCCCGATAGAAGATAGCAGAGTTTTTGCTATCCTAGCCATGAATGGCACAAAGGAAGATAATGATGAAGCAATACAGAACGACTTATTGTTGCAATCATACATAGACGATATGATTTCGTGTTATCTTTCACGCATTCAGAACAACTATAAATTTGAGTTGTATATTACCTATCAGTTGTTGTTTTCGGAGTATTGTCATAGACTACGTTCTAAAGTGCCTTTTAACATAGACGAGGATAAGGCACTAAAGGCTATGGAAACTAAAGTGAAGATAACCCAACCGTGCGAGGATTTGATTAAGGTAATTGATAGGTATAGAAAGGATATTTTTGGTGACAATAGCCGACACGCTGACATTGCCGACAAGAAAGTGGCAAGAGTTCGCCCAGAGGATTACGCTAAAATGGCTAAAAGGTAACTAACACTCCACGCTTATACATTTCTAAAGCGTATCGCATATTTACGACATTATTCTTGTCTTTCCTATACGATTTTTTTCTTTGCTTTTTCTTGTTAAGCGAAAAAGTGCCGTTTTCAGCCATTACGAAATCCGTATCAATATCTTCTATCGGTATCATAACACAAAGTTTATACTTAATCTTCTAATTTCCAAATAGTTAAGAAATATTTTGTCGAAAG
>Ga0209596_1003414_pt1 | contig 12512 bp, 11 predicted proteins | sample M_130807_MF_Meta_FD_187314 | JGI IMG/M metagenome (GOLD analysis project Ga0209596, IMG submission 187314) | Freshwater microbial communities from Lake Montjoie, Canada to study carbon cycling - M_130807_MF_MetaG (SPAdes) (version 2) | ecosystem: Environmental > Aquatic > Freshwater > Lake... | reverse complement strand
GCGCCGCCTCATCCGCTCGCTGCCGCTGCGCCGCGGCGTGATCGGCGTGGCGACGTGCGACAAGGGACTTCCCGCGATGATGATGGCGCTCGCGGGAATGCGCGATCTGCCCGGTGTGATCGTGCCAGGCGGAGTCACGCTCCCGCCGACGCGCGGCGAGGATGCGGGAAAAATCCAGACCATCGGCGCGCGCTTTTCACACGGCATGTTGTCGCTGCAGGAAGCCGCCGAACTCGGCTGCCGTGCGTGCGCCTCGCCCGGCGGCGGATGCCAGTTCCTCGGCACTGCGGCCACGTCGCAGGTCATCGCCGAGGCGCTCGGCCTCGCGCTGCCGCACTCCGCGCTCGCGCCGAGCGGACAGGCCGTGTGGCTCGACATCGCGGTGCGTTCCGCGCAGGCCGTCGTGGATCTCGATGCACGCGGACTCCGCGGTCGCGACATCCTCACGGACGGATCCATTCGCAACGCGCTCGTCGTCCACGCGGCCATCGGCGGCTCGACGAATCTGCTGCTCCACATCCCCGCCATCGCACACGCCGCGGGCCTCACGATTCCGAAAGTGGACGACTGGATCGCGGCGAACCGCGCCACGCCGCGTCTCGTGGACGCGCTGCCGAATGGCCCCGTCGGCCATCCGACCGTGCGCGTCTTCCTCGCCGGCGGCACGCCCGAGGTGATGCTCCACCTCCGTGCGCTCGGCCTGCTCGATTGCAGCGTGCTCACCGCGACGGGCCGCACGCTTGGCGAAAATCTCGACGCATGGCACGCGAGCGAACGCCGCGCGAAATTCCGCGCGCTGCTCCGCGAACTCGATGGCGTGGATCCCGACGATGTGATTTTGCCGCCCGCCCGCGCGAAGGAGCGCGGCCTCACCGGCACGATGATTTTCCCCGTCGGCAATCTCGCGCCCGAGGGCAGCGTGGTGAAAGCCACCTCGATCGATCCCTCCGTCGTCGGTGCGGATGGCGTGTACCGTCACGAGGGCGGTGCGCGCGTTTTCGCGAGCGAGGCTGCGGCGATCGCGGCGATCCGCGGCGGAAAAATTCAGAGCGGCGATGTGCTGGTGATCGCGGGCATCGGGCCGATGGGCACGGGGATGGAGGAGACGTATCAGGTCACGAGCGCGCTCAAGCATCTGCCCTTCGGTAAGCACGTCGCGCTGCTCACGGATGCGCGGTTCAGCGGCGTGAGCACCGGCGCGTGCATCGGCCACATCGGCCCCGAAGCGCTCGCAGGCGGCCCGCTCGGCAAGCTGCGCGACGGCGATCGCATCCGCATCGAGATCGATCGCGGTGCGATGACCGGCAGCGTGAATTTCAGCGGGGAAAATGATCGTGCATTTTCATCCGAGGAAGGCGCGCGCATCCTCGCAGCGCGTTCGATGCGGGACGATCTCGCGCCGCATGCCGCGCTGCCCGACGACACGCGGCTCTGGGCCGAATTGCAGTCGCTCAGCGGCGGCGCATGGGCCGGGTGCGTGTACGACACGGAGAAGATCATCGCCCGTCTGCGCGTCGCAAAGTAGGCGGGGGTTTGCCCGCGTCGCGTGTGCCGCTGCTACCGCAGCACGATCCGCGACAATTCCGACAGTGCTTCCGCTAGCCCTTCGCCGGTCGCGGCCACGGTCGCGAAGCGCGGCGCGCCGGCGCGGTTCAGCACTTCGTCGAGGTGTTCGAGCGGCGCGGCATTCGGGAGATCGCGCTTGTTGTAGAGGAACACGATCGGCACTTCGGAAATTCCCGGCACGGCGGCGATCTGGCGGAGTGCCGCGATGTTTTCCTCCATCCGTTCGGCCTGCGAATCGGCTACGAAAAATACGCCGTCGAGATCGCTCATCACGCGCGCGATGACCGCAGGGTCCACGATATTTCCTGCGACGGTGATTGCTCTGCACCGAGCGTGATAGTCGGAGATCGGCACCAGATCGGGCGGCGTGAAATCGAAGCTCACGATCTGATCTTCGCCGACGGCGCGCATGACGAGTTCCGCGCGCAGCTCCGGCGGAAGACCCGCGTGCAGACGCCAGAGCGCCTGCGTCTTTCCCGCGCCGGGCGCGCCCGCGACGCCGAAGCGGAGCAGGACTTCCTTTGCGTTGTAGTCAATCGTCGGCATGGGAGAAATGAACAGTTATCGCGCAAGCGGCGCGCCTGAGAGCAACTCGGCTGCGCGAGAGAGGCGCTCACGCACGCCGGGGACGAATCCTCCTGCGGTGACGATCGCCGCAATGCATGTCTCGCCGTGCAGGAAGATCGCGATGTCCGATTCACCGCGGTGCAGCGTTTCCATCGAGGCACCGGCGCGACGCACGAGATTCGCGGAGGCCCCACGCACTTCCTCCGCGGTCACGCCGTGTGAAAAATCGCCCGCGGTCACGTTGCCCGCAGCGCCGGAAATCACACACGCGCGCGCACCCGGCAGCGCGGCCGCGAGCGCTGCGACTCCCGCGAGATCGAGCGCGGCATTCGTCATGAAGAGTTTTTGCAGCGCTGCAAAATCCGGCGCAGTGCGCGGCGCGAGCCGGATGTTGCCGTCGTTCGCAGACGAAACCACGGAAGGCCCGAGAATCGTTGGCACGGGCGTGGCTGTCGCTGTCAGTGTGACGCGTGGCGCGAGGATCTGTTCTGCGGAAGAAGGCGCTTTCGTCGCTTCGGACGCTGCGGCTCCGCCGAGCACGACGGCGCGCAGCGGGGTGGAAATCGCGACATCGTTTTTCGGACGCAAATCGCGTGGTTGCTGCACCTGCTCCGTCGCAGCCACGGAAACTGGCGGTTGCACCTCGGGCTGCGCTTGCCGCGGCAGTGTCACTGCAGGCGGGGGAATTTCCGGAGGGGGCACCAGCGCTGCTGCGGAAGTTGGCGGCACGGAAGTCGTCGGCGTCGCAGGAGTGTGCTCGCGCGGTGCGGGGGGCGCCGTGATTTTTTCAGACAGAACATGCTCCGTCGGCGCAGGAGCCGTTTGCAGTACCGTCGCTGATGGAGCAGACGGAAGCTCAGTCGGATTCGCAGCGGGCGCGGGTGGCACTGCCGCGGGGGGGCTGTGAACGATCTTCACAGGAACGGCCACCGACTCGGCGGCGCGGATCTGTTTCGCGACCGCGCCGACTCCGTGCACCTCGGTGTGCTGTGAATCCGCGTCCGGTTCCGGCGCTGTCGCATCTTCGCGGAGAGGCGAATTTTTGTGCCGAAAAAGTTGAGCTAGCAGACCCATCGCCGAGACTTTTGCCTGCAAACCATCCCGGATGTAAAGGCGCTCCGTGTTGTGACGGGGGATCGGTTTGAGCGGAGTGCAGCTTGCGGATTGGAAAGATAGCCCGCCTCCTGCCGTCGGAGGCTACACCGCGAGCTTCGTCCAGCGGGCGTTGGCCTTGGAGGATTTCACGACGGCTTCGATGAAGGCCATGCCGCGGACGCCGTCCTCGATCTTCGGGTAGTCGAGGCAGAGGTCGTCTTTCGCGAGCTTGCGGCCTTCGATGCGGGCGCGGATGTGGTTGGCGAAGTTTTTGTAGATGTTCGCGAAGGCTTCGAGGTAGCCCTCGGGATGCGCGGGCGGCGTGCGGCCTGCGGCGAGCGCGGCTTTGCCGAGGTAGCCGTTGGCGGTGCGATAGACTTGCATGGGTGCATCGAGCCATTTCACGAGGAGCGTGTTCGGTTCGTTCTGGTGCCATTCGAGTCCGCCCTTTTCGCCGTAGATGCGGATGTTGAGATTGTTCTCCTCGCCGACGGAAATCTGCGATGCGTGCAGCACGCCTTTTGCGCCGCCTTTGAAACGGAGCAGCACGTTGCCGTCGTCGTCGAGCGCGCGGCCTTTCACAAATGCGGTGATGTCGGCAGCGAGTTCTTCGATCTGAAGGCCGCTGATGTATTCCGCGAGGTTCTCCGCGTGCGTGCCGATGTCACCGATGCAACCGGCGGCGCCGCTGCGCTTGGGGTCGGTGCGCCATGCGGCCTGCTTTTGTCCCGACGCTTCGAGGCGTGTGGCGAGCCAGCCTTGCGGATACTCGACGACGATCTTGCGGATCTTGCCGAGCTTGCCGTCGGCGACCATTTCGCGCGCCTGCTTCACGAGCGGGTAGCCGGTGTAGTTGTGCGTGAGGCCGTAAAGCTGGCCGGTCTTTTTCACGATGCCCGCGAGCTTTTTTGCTTCGGCGAGATTGAGCGTCGCGGGCTTGTCGCTCAGGACGTGGAAGCCAGCTTCGAGCGCGGCCTTCGCGGGCGGGAAGTGCATGTGGTTCGGCGTGACGATGGCGACGAAGTCCATGCGCTTGTCCGCGGGCAGCGCCTTTTCCTTCGCGATCATTTCCTCGAACGTGCCGTAGCAGCGATCCGGCGGGAGGAAGAAGTCGCCGCCGCTCGCGCGCGAGCGTTCGGGGTCGGATGAAAATGCGCCGCAGACGAGTTCGACCTGCTGATCGATGGCTGCTGCGATGCGGTGGACTGCGCCGATGAATGCGCCGCGTCCGCCGCCGACCATTCCGTAACGGATTTTTCTGCTCATGAGTGGTTGGGTGTGTAAAAAATCGAGAGAGTCGGCGATTTAGCGACTCCATCTTCGAGTTGCATAGCCAGCCCCATGTCGAGCGATGGGGGTTGCAAGGTCATTCAAAACTCCGTCAAGGCGTATTCGTTGCGGACGGGTCTGAAGGAGGCGGTGGCATGGGAGTGAGGGCGCTTCGGACAGCGCGCATTTCGTCCAGCAATTTGAATGCGACGATAATCAATTCACAGACTACGCGGACGTAGATCGGGCCACCGACGAGGAACATCAAAGCGAAGAGAACGACGCGGAAAGAATCGTAACGGATGCCTTCCACGATTCCCGAAATACCGAAATAAAGTGCGACGGCGACGCCGATCCAATAGACGATCCGAATTACGAACGGGGTAATCAGGACGTTAAAAGACAGGAGGTGTTGGAATTTGAATTGTTTTTGTTCGTTCATCGGGTTGTCTGCGGGTTGCGGTGTTGTTGGAGCAAGCTGAGGGGGTAATCCTTCCCGAAGCACGGGCGCGAATTCAAGTTGAAATGCCGGCCACCTTATTTCTTTGCGGAATCCGCGACCGTCTGCCGCAGCGCTTTTAGCTCGGCGATCACGTCGTCGAGCGTGGCGGGCGGCGGGCCTGCGGGCTTTGCTTCTTCCTTCTTTTCAAACTTCGCCATGAGCAAGTTGTACGGTTTCACGATGAGGAAGAAGACGACTGCGGCGAGGATGAGGAACGAGATGGCGGCATTGATGAAATTGCCGATCATGATGCTCTTGATGTGGAGACCCGAGAAGTCCGGCGATCCGCCGACCATGCCGATGAGCGGGGTGATGATATCCTTCACGACCGAGTCCACGATTTTTCCAAACGCAACGCCGATGATGACACCGACTGCGAGTGTGACGACGTTCCCTTTGAGGATGAACGACTTGAATTCTTCGATGAGAGTTTTCATAAGTGGCGCGGATTGCAGACGTTCCGTGATGGAAAGTAAAGTCGGGAGTCGCAGATTGCGGCTGCAATTTCCCTCCCTGCGCGATGTGATGTGCAGATGAACACACTCGGCCGATTTCTCGACAGACTGCGGGACAGCATGGAACAGCAGACGTTTGTAAAGATCACGCTGAGTCGTGGACGCGGTGAGAGCGGGCTCCGGAATGTGTATGGGCGGCTTGTGGAGCTGAAGGCGCGCACGGCGGTTTCCTTCACATTGCGTCACGCGAATCGCGATGTGACGCGCAACGATGCGCCGGCGGATGCGCCGGGCGCGATCGAGAAATGGCTGACGGATGATTTCGAGGAGGCGCATCTTTTCACGACGACGGGCGACTGGAAGCTGCGCGCGGAGCACGGCGGCGAGTGGAAGATGAAGGCGGCGCGGCCGACTTTCTCCGCGGCGCTGGCGACTTCGCACGACCGGCCAAAGGTGAAGGCGATCGGGAATGCTCAGTTCCTCGTGAAGCTCGGCGTGACGGCTGCGGACGGCACGGCGCGGCCCGGCATGGCGGACAAGCTGCGGCAGGTGGAGCGCTTCGTGGAAATCCTGGGGCACCTCGTGGACGGCTCGGCGCTGCGGGATGCGACGGCGGTGCGCGTGTGCGACATGGGGGCGGGGAAGGGGTATCTGACTTTTGCGACGCATGAGTTTTTCCGGGCACGCGGCGTGGCTGCGGAGGTCACGGGTGTCGAGCAGCGGGCGGATCTCACGGAGCAGACGAACCGTGTCGCGGCGGAACTGAAGACGGAGATGTTAAAATTTTCGCAGGGCACGATCGGTGCGTTCGCGCTGCCGGAAAATCTCGACGTGCTCATCGCGCTGCACGCGTGCGACACGGCGACGGATGATGCGCTCGCTGCCGGTGTGCGCGCCGGAGCGAAGCTGCTCGTCGTCTCGCCGTGCTGCCAGAAAGAGGTGCGCCGCGAATTTTCACCGCCGCAGATTCTGCGCGGCGTGCTGCGGCACGGCATCCTCGCGGAGCGGCAGGCGGAGCTGCTCACGGACGGCATCCGCGCACTGGCGCTGGATGCGGCGGGCTACGACACGAGCGTGTTTGAATTCATCTCGAACGAGCACACGGGGAAGAATGTGATGATCGCTGCGACGCTGCGGCAGACGAAAAAGGATCCCGCGCCGGTGCGCGAGGAACTGCGTGCGCTGATGGAGTTCTTCGGGCTGCGCTCGCAGCGGTTGGTTGAGCTGCTGGGGGGCCGGGATGAGGACATCGCGGGAAGCAGTGGGCGGGATTCCCCGTAGCCGCGCTTGTCAAAGCGCGGGCACGCATTGTTTTCGCGCAGGGAGATCAGCCCGCGCTTTTACAAGCGCGGCTACGGAATTGTTCAGCGCAGCGGGAGGTTCGTGAACGCGGCGACGAGGCCGCGGAGCATCGTGCCGTACACCATCATGCGCGAGACCTTCACTTTTTCCGCGCTGAGGAGCGGCGGCTTCGCGGCCATGAGAGCGAGCGTTTTTTCTGCGAGCCGCCACGGGACGTAGCACGCGAAGCGGACGCGCCACGGGCGGATGGCGCGGATGTATTTGCGGCCATCATCGAGGAAGCCGCGCGCCTTTTCCATCCAGGCGTCGAAGACGGGCTGCGCGGTGGACGGATCGTCGAGAATCGTGGCGGGATCCGCGCCGGCGGCCTGGAGTTCGTCCGCGGGGAGGTAGCAGCGTCCGGCGCGGAGGTCGGCGGGCATGTCGCGGAGGATGTTCACGAGCTGGAGCGCCTTTCCGAACGACGCGGCGAGCGGCATGAGTTCCTGCTCGGTGCGCTCGGAGTACCGCGGAAAGTGATGGAAGCTCATGCGCGTCCACCATTCGCCGACGCAGCCCGCGACGAGGTAGGTGTAGTCCTCGACGCTGTAGGCATCGGGGAGCGCGGCGATTTTTTCCGGATCGGGAAATGCGCGGAGGTCGTTCGACTGGCCGCGGATGATGTTCGTGAGCAGCTCGATCGTCTCCTTCCATTCCCACGGGCGGAACGCGCCGAACCGCGAGAGCACGAGGGGCATCGCGGCGATGAGCGCACGGTCACCCTCGTGCGCGGGCTGGATGTCGCGCTGGATGTAGCCGATGAACTGCTGCGACGCGCCGGTGTGGAGCATCTTCCCGAATTCCTCGAGCCGCCGCAGCCGCACCGAAATCGTCGCGCCTTCCGAATCTGCGATGGTGTCGCTCGTGCGCGCGAGGAGGTAGGCGACGCCCATGGCCTCGCGCAACGCCTCGGGGAGGATTCGGATGCTGAGGTAAAATGTGCGCGAAACTGAGCGCAGGAGTCCCCCTGTGACGTCGTCGTGGTTCATCGGGCTGTGGAAAGAATCATCATCTCGCGCTCTGCATTGCCAGCATTCGTTCCTTGCAGCCATGCAGCTTTCGGGCCGATCGGGCCGAAGCTTGCGCGCTTGCGCCATTTTTCCAAAAGCTCGAGGCCGAGCGAATCGAGCGCGACGGGATCGCGGCTCGCGTAGAGCGTGTTGTGGATCGCGGAATTCTGCGGGCTCCCGCCCGTGCCGCCGGCGTAGGTGAATGCGAGCGCGTCGAGGATGTGCAGCACGCATTTGCCGCCGAGCCGCGGATCGGCGTAGCAGTCGGCGATGGCGGATGCGCCGCCTTCGCCGCGCGTGGTGAAACGCCGCCAGTTGTCGAGATTGCCGACGACGGCGCTGTGCAGCGCGCCCGCGACGCCGCAGCCGGGCTCGTCGCTGAGCGCGGCGATATTGATGAAGCGCGGCACGTCCTTGCTGAGGATGGTGGCGAGGTGGCTCTTGGAACTGAGCAGATCATCGGCGTTTGAGCCGAGCCCGCGCGGGTTGACCTTTTCGCTGAAGAGCAGATCGCCCCAGATCAGTTTCCCAAGCGCCGGCGCCTGGAAGCTCGACGCGCGATCCCAGCCGTGCGGCGGATCGATTGCGCGCACTTCGCAGCCGAGCCGCTGCGGAGTGAAGCCGGCGGCGCGCAGGTCGGCGGCATTTTTGTCCCACACGATGATCTCGCGCACGCCCGCGTCGCGCAGGCCCGCGACGACTGCCGCGACGACGCCGCGGCGCGTGGAGAAATATGGGCCGCCCGATGCGGTGACCTTGATGCCGACGCGCGTGTCCGTGCCGGCGAATTCGCGCCACGCGGCGCGCGTGTCCGAGCAGCCGGTGACGGTGCGTGCAAGCGCGTCCACCATGCGGCGCGTGACGGCGGCATTCTCATCGAAACCGTCCATCGCACGCAGGTCGTGTGCGACGGCGACAAGCGATCGTCCCGTGGGTCGCGCCACGGGGGTCTGCGGCTGCGGCGGGCTCTCGGGTTCGGCGGCCGGCGGATTCACCTGCGCGGGTTCGCCGAGCAGCACACTGCTGCCCAACGCTGCGGCCACGGCAGTCAGAAGACGAATCACCCGCTGCGAATATCGCCGGTGCGCCGGGGTGTCAAACGGATGGGTGCAACGGATGGGCGCGGCGGTGGTGTTTCGGCGTCGTTGGAGTCCTGTCTGAAAAAAAGCTCTCAGTGCTCAGTTCTCAGTGCTCAGTGCTCAGATTCGGAATGTGCGCCCTCTGAGAACTGAGAACTGAGAACTGAGAACTGAGAACTGAGTACTTTCCCTTCTGGGCAGCACGCCCGCCAACCAGGTTCCCTCCGGCGCGGCCGGGTCAGATACCGAGCGACCGCAGCAGCGGGTCGTCAATGCGGCCGTTCACTTCCATCCCGTGTTCGGCCTGGTAGTCGCGGATCGCCGAGCGGCTGCGCGGGCCGATGTCGCCATCCAGCGGCCCCAAATAGTAGCCGCGTTTCCGGAGCACACGCTGCACACTGGCTTCGAGCGAAGATGTGGATGCGGGTTCATAGTATCGCGTGGCCTGGTAAACCTGCGGCCTGGCCGATGAGAAGTTGAAACTCATGATCGGTGGCGGGACGTAGTAGCCGTAGGAAGGGTAATAGCCGTATGAGTATGAGTGGTAACGCACGGGTGGCGCGCAGTACGGGCGGTAGTGCCCGCGCGAATAAGTGCGGTAGTGATCCGCGAACGACGTGGCAGGCACGGCGAGGGCGATGGCTGCGAGGAGGAGTCGGGCTTTCATGGGAGTGTGAGGTTATGGCGCAAAATCGGCCGTGATTATTCGATTTTCAAGCCGCGCGAAGCCCGTAACGCGGACAATCCTGTCCGCAGAATCTGCTGTCAGGAATCTGCGCGGCTTCAACGAATCCGAGCGACAACCGAGACCGGGGCCGAAATCCTCACCCTTCCTTGCGCCGGAAATTTTCCAGCGAGACCGGCTGGGTCGTGCCCTTGAGTTCGCGCTTCCACCACGCAGCGGTGTGATCTTCGGAGCGCGTGAAATGGTAGTCGTAGAAACTCAGCCGCACGAAACGCGGCGGCTGCGAGGGGAACGGATTTTTTTCCAGCAGCGCGAGCACTGCGGGCTCGCCTTCGAGCGTGCGGCGCATGAGGCGTTCGAGGAGATACGAGTAGTGCTGCGGCGCGAGCGCGGCGAACCACATCTGCCAGTCGAGCCGCGGCTGATGCGGCGCGGCGAGCGGGGGGCGGCGGTAGATGTCGCCGGCCTTGTAAGGAAATTCGTATTCGCGCCAGTTCGTCTTGTCGTCGCTGCCTTCGAGGATGATCTCGGGGCGCGAGAGCGTCATCGTGCGGAAGAGGCCGTAGCTGTTGAATGAGCGCAGCCCGGCGTGCCACGGAGGGCGCGGATTTTTCCCCGTGCGCTCGGATTCCGCGCGCATCCGCCGCATTTCCGCCTCCTGCCCGGCGCTCCCTGCGAATGCGCCGGTAAAGCCGTCGAACGTGAGGCATACGGATGCGAGTGCGAGCGCACCGGCGGGGATCAGCGGCCACCAATGGCGCAGTTTTTCCTCGGTCGCGGACGGGCGGATTTTTCGGAAGCCGCGGAATGTGTCGTCGAGAAACGGCAGGCACAGGGCGATCGTGAGCCAGTTAAAATACGTGTAGTTGCCGGTCGCGATGATGCCGAGTTGCAGCAGCACCTGCAGCAGCACCGCGCCGTGTCGGAGAAATCGCCAGCGCGACGGCGCGAGGAGCAGCGCGGGCACGGAGATCTCGACGAAGTAGGTGAACGAGCACTGCGCGCGCAGAATCCAGCGCGGGGCCTGGTGCGCGTACCAGGCGGTCCACAGCGGCAGCGGCTGCGTCTCGAAATGATAGTCGAGCGCCGAACGTCCGATCCAAGTCTGGTCGCCCCAGGTGAGCTTCACGATTCCCGATTCGAGGATCATCCGCACGAACAGCCACCAGAGCAGCCAGCGGCCGATTTTTTCCGCACGCGACTCGTGCGCCCAGTCCGGCCGCGCGCGCCACGGGAGCCAGAGCGCGGCGATGAGCGAGGTCTCGAGCAGCAGCGCGTCCCACTGGAAATTTGCGAACGCCTCGCCGACGGACATCAGCGAGAGGTAGAGCGCCCAGCACAGCAGCGCGCTCGCGCCGGGAAATAGTCCCGCGCACATCGCGATGGCGCCCAGCGCGCCGAGCCAGCATTGCGCGAGCAGCAGGAAGTCGCCCTCCGCGAGCCAGCTTAGCGACGGCATCTGCCAGAATGAAACGCCTCCCGCGCGCGCCGAGGCGAGCTGTTCGCCGACGGGGATGAGCCCGTGCGCACCCACGAGCCCTCGCACCTGCGATCCCCACGACCAGAACGCGGCGAGAAAAATCGCACCGAGCGCGAATGCGAACACGCGACGCGACGCGAGAAATCCGGACGGCGCGTCGGGCAGCGAGCGAGCGATCCACCTTGCCGCCGCATCGGGCGGCGAAGTGCGCGTGGAGATTTCCACGCCGAGCCACATCGCGCCGAGCAGCGTCCACAGCACGAGGCAGCGTGTGAGCAAATCCGCCGTCGCCAGCTCCAGCAGTGCCCACACTGCGGCGAGGAGCACGAATGCGCAGACGCGGAGCGCGACACTCATCGGCCTAAGCTGCGAGTTTCAATATCACCGCGTATTCCCCGGCAGTGAGCGGCATCACCGAGAGGCGCGATTGTTTCAGCAGCGCGATGTCCTTCAGCGCCGGCGCGGCTTTGATCGCGGCGAGCGTCACGGATTTTTTCAGCGGCTTTGCGGGCACGAGATCCACGCAGTCCCAGCCAGGCTCATCGGCAGTGGGATCGGGGTACGCCTCGCGCGCGACCTTCGCGATGCCGACGACTTCCTTGCCCGTCACCGAGTGATAGAAGAGCACGACGTCGCCCGTTTTCATCGCGCGCAGATTGTTTCGCGCCTGAAAATTTCGCACGCCTGTCCACGCGGCGTGGCCGTCCTTGGTGAACTGCTCCCACGAATACGAGGCGGGTTCCGATTTGACCATCCAGTGTCTGGGCATGGCGGGAAAACGTCGCAGCGCGCGCAGAACCTCAAGCCAAAACAGCCGCCGCATCTTTTTTGAGCGTGCGTCGCAACCGCCCGCAGTCGGAACCGTTCGGTTCCGGTTCAGCGGTCGGGCTGGCGGGATGCGAACCCGCGGTTCGACATCTCAGGTGCATCGCTGTCCGCCGATCTGCTCCTCTGGCGCACCCGGCCCCTGGGGCCTTCCCCTACGTCATCCTCGACGCCCGCGTCGCCCGCATCTTTCCAAACGAAGCCTCCCTCCTCCGCCTCTTCCCCGACCTCCTCGCGGAAACTTCCGACGAGTGGGAATTTTCCAAATCCTACCTCGACATGAATCCATCCTCCCCGCCCTCCTCCTGACCTCCTCAACTTCTACAGAAATACATTTGCGCGGCCCAGTTGAGCATGAAAGGAACGACAATGCACAAACTACTGACGGTGTTGACTGGAATTCTGCTCACGGGCGCGTCTGCATGGGCTGCCGAGAATGATGCCGCTCAACGCCGAACTGACTGGTTCAAGGACGCGCAGTGGGGCGTCTCCACGCGCTACCTCACGGACCCGGGCATGAGCGCGGAGGAGTGGAACAAGCGCGTGGACGCTTTCGACGTTCCCGGCCTCGTCAAGCAGCTCGAAGCCACCGGCTGCCGTTACTATGTCATCACGCTCGGACAGAACTCCGGCCACTT
>Ga0209596_1003412_pt1 | contig 12515 bp, 14 predicted proteins | sample M_130807_MF_Meta_FD_187314 | JGI IMG/M metagenome (GOLD analysis project Ga0209596, IMG submission 187314) | Freshwater microbial communities from Lake Montjoie, Canada to study carbon cycling - M_130807_MF_MetaG (SPAdes) (version 2) | ecosystem: Environmental > Aquatic > Freshwater > Lake... | reverse complement strand
GATCTACAGGAAGCGGGGACGGAAGAGTAAGGCCTGTCTTAACCTTAAAATTCTTGTCAGCCATTATTACCTCAGATCAAATTAGATTATGGAGCTACTACTTCTTGCCAATTCAAATCTGCTTCAATCCAGGCAAACATCTTTCCCTCTTCAACAGGCATTGCTGTTGGAGCGTCCCAAAGACATGTTGCGTCATTTAGTAACCATGAAGCGAAAGGCTTTGGTGGGATAAATGCATCACGAACTGCGTCGTATGAATATCCAACTCCTGCATAATTTTTTCTTACAGGGGTCCCGCCGTTTGCGTGTACGCCACCTGAAGTGTTGTATGAGGTCTGAATCCATGTTCCGCCAAGATCCAAGGTGTTAGCCAGAAAATTCTGACCATCAGCTGCATCGGCGTCGTTTACTACTAGAACACGAGTAACAATATTGTTCCCGTCAATTTCTGCGAAGTGTGCCATTTTTTTCTCCTTTGTTAGTTGTCTTGCTTATTTATATTTTACCATTTATTAAATGATAAGTCTATTGTTTTATATTGGGTATCTAATGATAACTATACCTGAACCGCCAGCCGCCGCTAGTGAATATGTACCAACTGCATCTAGTTGTCCATTACCGCCACCACCGCCGCCAGTATTAGCAGTACCAGCAACTGCGTTTACAGTTCCACCACCGCCTGCGCCGCCGCCACCTGCTCCACCTGCACCGCCTGGTGTGCTTGCTTGATTAGTCGCGCCACCACCACCGCCGCCCGCGTAAGTTACAGCCGAGCCAGAATAAGAGTTAGATGTACCTGCACCGCCTGTGCCACCGACCGCGTTAGGAGCACCTCCACTTGAAGCACCGCCCACGGCACTAGCACCACCACCACCACCACCCGCGTTCGTAAGTGAAGTACCGCCGTTATTGCCTTGCCCTACTGTTCCAGTACCAGCCGTTCCAGTGAATGCACCTGCGCCACCGCCCGAACCACCATTACCAGCCGTGCCACCATAACTAATTCCACGGCCGCCGCCTGTTGATGTTATTGTGCTGAAAACTGAGTTAGAGCCAACAGTTTGCAATGCACCGCCTGCGCCAACGGTTACTGTTAATCCAGTATTTGATGTACAAGAGAATCCTGTTGCTGTTCTAAAACCACCTGCGCCTGCTCCTGAACCTGCGCCTGAACCTGTGCCACCACCACCACCACCTGCAACAACAAGGTAGTCAGCAGTTAATGATTGATTTGGAGTAAATGTCCCTGAACCAGTGAATGTATGAATCCAATAAGTACCATCAGTAGTTACTGTTCCACCTCTTGCTTTAGCAAGATATGATGGAGTTGTATTAAAAACACCTGAAGAAGTAAATGTGTGAATTGTATAACCGCCTGATGATGTAATTGTGTTTCCACCTGATGCTCTTTGTTCCCCTAAATAACGAACAATAACTATTCCAGAGCCACCATTTCCAGTTCTTCCACCACCGCCACCGCCAGTATTTGCAGTTCCACTTGTTCCAATATAACCTGCAGTTGAGCCACCGCCTTGACCACCGCCACCTATTCCACCTGGGAATGGCCCAGTTGATAAGTCAGCAATACCACCACCGCCACCAGCGTAATTTACTGATGATCCTGTAATTGAAGATGCTAAACCTGCACCACCTTGGCCTTTAGTGCCACCAGTTGATGGGGAACCTACTGCTGCTTTACCACCACCACCGCCACCATATAATCCTGAGCCACCTGCGCTACCTTGACCTGAAGTTCCTGCGCCACCAGTTCCAGTTGTAGATGGTGAAACATAACCACCACCGCCACCTGAACCACCTACGTCGCCATTTTGTTGGTTAGTGCCGCCAGATAAATTTGCGCCGCCGCCACCGCCGCCAGTAGAAGTAACGCTATAAAATACTGAGTTTTCACCATTTGAACCCCGAACTGAACCTGCGTCGGTTCCTGCGCCGCCTGCCCCTACGGTTACTGTGTAACTAGCGGATAAAGCTAAAGAAAGTACAGTTCCAGTGAGCATACCACCAGCGCCACCACCACCTGAAGAAGCACCGCCTCCGCCTGCAACAACTAAATAATCAACATCCATCTGTGAAATTGGTGATACAGAACTACTTGCAGCACTTGCTTGCGATGTTCCATTAGCATTTGTTGCTGTAACCGTAAATGTGTAAGATGTTCCATTTGTTAAACCTGAAACTGTAATTGGAGAAGATCCTGTTCCTGTAAGTCCACCTGGAGATGATGTTGCAGTATATGTGGCTGCTGCGCCACCTGTTGCACCTGCTGTATATGCCACAGTAGCACTTGCATCTCCCGCGGTTGCTGCGCCAATTGTTGGTGCCTGTGGAACACTTGTTGCTGTTACTGAAGATGAGGCGGAACTTGCAGAAGCTGTTCCATAATTATTTGATGCAACTACTGTATATGTATATGATGTGCTAGATTGTAAACCTGTTATAACAAGAGGAGATGTTGAGCCTGTTGCTGTATATGAACCAGGGGATGATGTAACTGTATATGATCTTCCTACAACTGTACCTGGGGTAAATGAAATTGAAGCTGAACCATTATTATATGCCCGCCCGCTTGGTGCATTTGTTGCAGTAACTGAAGTTACCGTTGAAGCAATTCCACCAGTTTGTTCCCAACCATATGTTGCGCCTGAATAAACTTCAATAAATCCTGTTTGTGTATTTGAATAAATGTCTCCTGCTGTTGGAGATGCTGGGCGGGAAGCAGTATTACCTCTTTGATATCCTGGAGGCAATGCTGAAATTGCCGCATTTCTATTTGTAACTTCTGTAGCAATAAGAGCAGCAGTTTCTGTATCCGTCGCCAAAGTTGTGGCGGTGGATAAAACGTTAGCAACATCTCTAGCTCTAGTCATTATACTCCTATTTTACCATTTAATAAATGATAAGGCCTTTAAAATTTAATTGATCCAGCTTGATTAAATGTATAATATCTATATCCACCTGTTGTAACTAAAGTTGGTGAACCATATGTTGTTGCTGCTAAATTTGTATCTGGATATCTAATAATAACTATTCCTGAACCGCCCCATCCGCCACCGCCAGCATACGGATTTCCTCCTCCTCCGCCCGAGCCTGTTCCCATAACGCCATCTTTACCACAATAATCTGCAGAAACCGTATTAGTACCTGTTGATGTCAAACCAAGGTGGGCCCCGTCTCCTCCTCCTCCTGAACCTCCAGCACTTCCATAAGATGCACCTGTTGTTGCATAATAATATCCTCCAACGCCGCCACCGCCAGCATAGTAACCATTTACGCCAGTACCAGTTGCTGTAGCCCAAGTAGAGTTAGCGTTTGAGCCAGCTCCACCTACAGGCCCAGTAGCGCTTCCGCTAGCTCTTCCAGATCCAACGCCGCCTGCTCCTCCGCCTGAACCTGCTTGCCCAAATAGCCCAGCGCCACCAGTATTGCCTTGACCTGAAACAACAGGTGCAACTGCGCCTTCACCAAGGTATCCTCCACCAGATGAACCACCAGCAAGCCCAACCTGATATCCGCTTATGCCGTTTCCTCCTCGTCCACCACCGTATGCAATTATATTATAAAAACTAGAATTATATCCGTTGCTAGATTGATATGATTGTTGTTTTGCTATTCCGCCATATCCTCCGCCTCCAACAACTATTGGTATTTGATATCCTTTTGGTACAGAAATAGATCCAGTAAGATATCCTCCAGCTCCACCACCACCACCTTGTTCGCAACCGCCACCTCCGCCGCCGCCAATAACTAAATATTCAACTGTTAATGAATTTTTAACTACTGTTGTAGTTGAATCTGATTGAAAACTAGAAATTCTTTTTATACTCATATTATTATACAAACTCCCAGCTATTATCATATATATTTCTTTTAAACCTAGTGTCTGCAATCCAAGCTAATTCATTTTCATTCCAATAGTATCTTATAACTGAGTCGTCTGGTTTTTCAATTGGTGGCTCATAAATACATGTATCTTCATTAAGTATAAATGAATTATATCCTTCTGGTTTAGGATAAATAAAAGCATTTTTTTCTTCATTAAAATAACAACCTATTCCCGCATAATTTTTTCTAAAATTATTATTAAATGATGTTTGCTTCCAATTTGCGTGTCCATATAGATCACTTAAAAACTCTATACCTTTTTGCTCTGACTCATTTCCATCCCTATCTAAAAGAATAGAGTTATCAATAACAATAACGTTTATAACCTTATTGCTTTCATCTAATTCTGCAAAGTTTGCCATTATTCTCCTTAAAAAGTAATTGATCCTGAGCCTGTAAAAATATAATGATGATAACCACTATTAATAATATGATGTGGTTTTCCTGTTGTTCCCGCCGCTGGTTTATAAGTTGATAAATATTTAATTATAACTATTCCTGAACCGCCAGACCAACCATCATTAACTCCTCCACCTCCGTGATGAGGATCAAACGAGGATCCTAATCCAGTTGTACCACTTGATCCTTTAGACCCTCCACCATAATAAAGTGTTCTTCCTAAAAATGTATACTGTCTTCCATTTCCGCCATCTCTATTTGCTCCGCCTAATCCTATTGCTCCAGTTCCTCCTCCACCACCGCCTGCTGATGATCCGCCGCCACCCGCCATTCCGTAACCAGTCATTCCATCTGAAGGGTTTGCTTGATTAGAGCTTCCACCATTATTATTTTGTCCTCCGCCGCCACATCCGCCAGCAAGACCTGCCGTTATTCTGCTAGAGCCTCCACCGCCAGCTCCACCGCCTTTTGCTATTCCTGAACGAAAACCAGAATCGCCACCACTGGAACCCGTTCCATCTGCACCACTTTGTCCTACTTGAAACATTCCGCCTGCTCCAACTGTAACTGTATTTGATACTCCTGCAGTTACGGATAAAGCTGAAGAATATAGCTGTCCCCCCCCACCTCCGCCTGAGCCATCATAATACCCACTACCTCCTCCGCCTGCTTGAACTAAAATTTCAATGTTTGGTGTTACTGCCATATTTTGATACCCAGAACTTATTTTTTTATAAGATACCTGACCTTGCAAAAAAGAAGATGTTGAGTTTTTTCTTATTGTCATTAAGAAATTTCTACTCCGTAAACATGTGTTACTAAAGAAGTTGCTGCTGAAGAATATACAGTAATTACATCTGTAGTTGCTAAAGATAGTCCCAATGTTAAAGTTGTTGTATCATTTGCTGCTAATGTTACTCCATAAGCTAGATAATGCACATTTGCTAAGCTTGCGCCTGCTGGACGAACTGCTAAACGATATGTAATTGCGCTAGCTGATATATTTGCAAGTGAGATTGTAGAAACCACTGCAGAAGTTGAAGCGGGAACCGTATAAACGTTTTCTGCAGTTGTAGCAGCTGAAACCAATTGTCCAAGTACCTTATAAGTTGTTGCCATTTATTTCCTCCTTTTTATATTTATATTATGAGCCCATTAGTAAAAATGGGTGAAATGATTCTCCTGGTATGGAAAGGGTTCCTCCCAAAGATACCGATGTTCCATTAATTGTAATTGCTGAACTTGTTAATGATGCATTGCCGATATTAGATATTGTGTTTAAAGAACCTGAAATTGTTTTGTTTGTGAATGTGTCTGTGCTAGACCCAGACATTCCAGCATATCCCAACGAAGTCCATGCTGTGGATCCGTCTCCGACTTTCATTTTCTTAGTGTCGGATTCAAATCCTATTTCGCCAGCTGTTAATACAGTATTGGCTGAAGTCCAGGCTGCTGCCGTTCCTCTTTTAACTTGAATTACTGTTGCCATTATACTGTTCCTCCATCAAATGTGTAACTTCCTGTTGTATCTATTGTACTATAAACATTGCTATCATCTATTGTTCCTACTGTTCCGCCGTCCAAATTAGAAGTGGGCGGGACCGAAGAATTATCAGCTATTGCTCTTGCTTTACTCATAATATCTCCTTAAGATAGAAGCAGTTTTGCTTCTTCTTCTGTAATGCCAAGTTTGGCGTTCATTATTTACCTACCTTCATTCCTTCTGGAAGTGGTTGTGAATATTCCCACTTTGCTATATATGCACCTTGTCCATCTGAATCATCACATAATAAAATGCAACCGTCTATTGGGTTAAAGTTTGCATCTGTTAATTCAGGATAGGCGTTCAAGATTTGTTCAGATAATGTCATTTTTATACTCCTAAGTATGATACTGAAAAACGAGTGTAATAGGCTGCGCCGCGCATATTTAATGCCGCACCTGAATTTTGATAGCCTTTTATTTCCAAATAATCAGCCGCGGCAAAATTACCAATATAAGAAAACCACGGAGCGTCATTGACTTGACTTGCAGAATTGGACAAGCCGTTATCGGCTAATGCAGAAGCAACGCCGTTTTTATACAATGTGCAAGAACGCATACCTCCGCTACTTGCTAAAAATACAATCATTCCAGTTACAAGATAATAACCACCTTTACCCGTTGGAATAGTTATTCTACCTGTATTTGTAACGGTTGAGTGAAATCCGTCTGTATCGAATAACTCAGAATCAAAAGTCATTATAGTTTCGGTTACATTTGGTGCACTAACGGTGCTGCTATTCCATAACGAACAACCAACAAAAGTTGGTGTGCTGGCTGCTGGTGTAGCCCAACTTGGAACACCTGATGCAACTACTAAATTCTGTCCAGTAGTACCAATACCTAATCTTGCAGGTGTATTTGCACTTGATGCATATATAATATCGCCCGTTGTTGTAGTTAATGTTTTTGGAATTGCTCCATTTGCTAAATCATATGCAGATTTTACTGCAGTTGGAGTTGCTGCTAAAATTGATGATGTTGTAGATGTTGAATCAGATAATTGAACTGATCCTTTTTGAGCTGTAGATGCATCTTGAATTCCTACTGTTAATGCTCCTGTTGAACCGCCGCCCGTTAATGGGGAAGTTGCTGTAACTGATTCAATATCTCCTGCTAATGTAACGGTTCCACCGAGAGATATAGCAGATCCATTTATTGTAATTGCTGAATTCGCCAATTGTGCATTTGTGACTGTACCAGTAATATTTTGGGCGGGAACTGAAGCAACACTAAAATTATTATAACAATTTACTTGAACATAATCTGATGCTGCTAATGCTGATAAACCTGTAATAGATGTACCATTTGTAGCCGTATAATCATCTCCTCTTACTAGTAGGATTCCGTTCAAATATACTTGCTCTTGTCCAGGAGTATATGAAAGAGCTTGTGAGGCATTATCATATCCTGATAAACTTGTTTCCGCCCCGCTCATTGTCTTGCGCCAAATGAGACTGGTTAATACTCCATTAGGATTTGGATATGATTCTATGCTCACGTTGTTTCTACCCCCGACAAGTGCATCTTAACTGCTGTAGATGTTGCAAATCCTGCAATAATTTTAGTTGTACCTATTACTGTTCTAAACTGAAAGTTAATTACTGCACTTGCAGAAATTGGAACGGCAGGAACTAAATTAATTCCATCTACTGTAATTGTAACATATTGCTGATCTGCAGACGTATTAGATATTACTATATCTGTTAAAACTGATGTTGTTGAAGATGGTACAGTATAAAGAGTAGCAGAACTTGTTGCTGCCGCCCCTCTATAAAATAACTTTGGTGTAGCTGCCATTTAAAATGCTCCCATCAGACTATATACTTCTGCATTTCCGCCACCGACTGTAACGGTGGTAGTATCTGATCCCGCATCATCTGTCAATGTGGCTCCTACAAGATTTAAATTACGGCGGGGAGTCACAGAAACCCCATCATTTTTAATTAACTGGTTATATAACTTAGCCCAAGATACATTTGTACCATCTGATTGAATTGTATAATTTATTGTAGATCCATTTTGTACTGGTAGTAATGCGTTTAATGAATTATTTGCTGTGGTTTGTCCTGTTCCGCCCTCTGTTAATGAAAGGGTGGCGGAAGAAGTAATAACTCCACTAGCATCTGTTTTAACAACTCCAGCAGTAGATAAGGAAGGAACTATTAGTCCATTCTTTAACTTAAAATCTTTATTGGACATCTAGCCCTCCTTAAAGTGCTACTTTGCTAAATTTAACTGTTACATTTGTAGTTGCTGCATCTGTTACAGTTAATTGTAATACTCCATTTGTAGAAACTGTTGTAGCTGATACTACTACTCCTGCAATTGTTCCGCCAGTTTCTGTAATTGCAAACTCTGTCATATCTACAGAAGTTCCGTCTGTTTGAACAACTACCTTAGATGTTCTTACCTTTGATCCCTGCTTTAATGAAACCATGTATTCAATTGATGTAAATGCTGATAATGCTGTAGTATCTACAGTAGTTGCAGTATTTGCTGATACTGTTGCAGTTCCAGTTGTAATTGGTACTACAAGTGCTCCCCAAGAAGCAGATGTTCCATTTGTAGTTAAATAATATCCTGAATTTCCTGTTTGAGAAGGAAGTGTAATTGGTGCCGCTGCCCAAGAAGGTACCCCAGATGCTAGTGTTAATATCTGCCCGTCTGTACCTCTAGCTAATTTAGCTAGGGTGTCTGTGGCGGAAGAGTAAAGAATATCTCCAGTTGCATAAGTTGATAATCCAGTTCCTCCATATATTGCTCCAATTGCATTTGTTGGAGTAAGGGAGGGAACAGTTAATGCTGTTGTAGTAGCACTAATTGAAAGTCCTGGTATTCTAAATGTAGTTATGCTTGAATTGCCAAGAGTAATTTGGTTTGATACAGTTATGGCAGATGGAGCAGCCGTTGCTCCAATTAATATATTATTAGTTCCAGTTGTAAGTGTCAATCCAGCCTGATTACCGACAGCTGTGTTATTTGCGCCTGTGCTGACTAAAAGAGATTCTGCGCCAATTCCAACCGAATTTCCACCAGTATTGGCTCTTAAGGCCACATAACCAATAGCAACATTTTGACTGCAATTTGCAGAATTTTGTAATGCTTGATAACCAACTGCCACATTGTTACCGCCATAGATTTGACCTGCCATAGCTAATGAACCAATTGCAGTGTTTGTAGCACCAGTATTAGCAATAAGTGCATTGTAACCGACGGCTGTGTTATTTGCTTGGGTCGTATTGGCTGATTGAGCGGCAACACCAACGGCGGTGTTAGTTGCTACAGAACCACCACCTAGTCCAACAGTTAATGTATTAATTGTAGGTGTGTTTGTTAATGTTTTGGCATTAAGTGTTTGAGCATTTCCAGCAGTTACAATTATATTATCTGCTGCAACAGATCCAACATATGTAAAGTTTCCCGAACCAGGAATAAGTCTAATATTTGTAGTTGCATTAATTAAAAAATCGCCTGTGCCACTAATTGTAGGAGTTCCATTAATTATAGGACTTGTTAATGTAAGTCCCGCAATTGTTGTTACCGTTGCACCAGATGAAATTAATGTTGAACCAATTGTTGGGGCCGAGTATCCTGCTACTGTACCCCAAGAAGTTGAACTTCCGTCCGTTGTAAGATATTTCCCTGAATTAGAAGTTTGTGTTGGAAGAATTGCCGTTGCTGCTGCTGTAGCAGTTGTTGCGCCAGTGCCACCATTTGTTATTGGTAAGGTTCCCGTTACTCCGCTTGTTAATGAAAGACCAGTTGCATTTGTTAATGTTGCAGAAATTGGTGTTCCTAATACTGCGCCATTTGGGATTGTTACTGTTCCAGTGAATGTTGGTGAGGCTATTGGTGCTTTTGTTCCCACTAAAGTAGCAAGGGTTGTAGCGGTTGCTTCGTCAGCAGTAAGGGCTGCGGCTAGTTCTCCAAGAGTATCTAGGGCGGCTGATGCTCCGTTTACAAGGGCGGTTACTTCTCCTCTAACAAACGCAGTAGTTGCAACCTGTGTTGTATTAGTTGCTAACGCTGCTGTTGGAGCAGTTGGTGTTCCAGTTAGTGCTGGGGAAGCAAGAGGGGCTTTAAGGTCAAGCGCAGTTTGTGTAGCAGTTGACACTGGCTTATTAGCATCTGAAGTATTATTAACATTACCAAGGCCAACATGTGTTGCGCTAACTCCAGATACAGTTCCTGTAAATGTCGGTGAGGCTATTGGTGCTTTTAATGCTACGTTAGTAATTGTTTCGTAAGTTGTAGCAGCTGTTGCTGATGCAAGCTTAAGGTCAAGTGCTGTCTGGGTTGCTGTAGAAATTGGCTTAGCCGCATCAGTTGTATTATCAACGTTGCCAAGTTCAACCATTGTCTTGGTAATACCAGAAACAGTACCTGTAAATGTTGGTGAAGCAAGTGGTGCTTTTAATGATACATTTGATATTGTCTCATAGGTTGAAGCTGCGGTTGCTGAAGCAAGCTTAAGATCAAGGGCTGTCTGTGTAGATGTTGAGATTGGTTTAGCAGCATCGGTTGTGTTATCAACATTGCCAAGCCCAACCATTGTCTTAGTAATACCCGATACGGTACCTGTAAATGTTGGTGAGGCAAGTGGTGCTTTTGTTCCAACTAATGTAGCAAGAGTTGCAGCAGTTGCTTCGTCAGCAGTAAGGGCTGCAGCTAATTCTCCAAGGGTATCTAGAGCGGCTGATGCTCCGTTTACAAGGGCGGTTACTTCTCCTCTAACAAACGCAGTAGTTGCAACCTGTGTTGTATTAGTTGCTAACGCTGCTGTTGGAGCAGTTGGTGTTCCAGTAAGCGCTGGCGAAGTTAAAGATTTATTTGTGAGTGTTTGTGTATTACCAGCTGTTGTAATTATGTTGTCTGCAGATGCTGTGCCTATGTAAGCATTGCTTCCACCTGCTGGGGTAATCCGAATATTGGAAGTTCCATTAACTACAAAATCTCCAGTCCCTCCTAGAGTAGCTGTTCCTGTAAACGTAGGAGAAGCAGACGATGCCTTTAAATCTAGTGCAGTCTGTGTTGCAGTTGAAATTGGCTTAGACACATCAGATGTATTATCAACGTTTCCTAGTCCAACCATAGTTTTAGTAATTCCTGATACCGTTCCAGTAAATGTTGGGGAAGCAATAGGGGCTTTTGTAGCTATAGAATTAGTTACTGTAGTTGAAAAACTTGCATCATTTCCTAAAGCGGTAGCTAATTCATTTAACGTATCAAGTGTTGCTGGGGATGAAGCAACTAGATTAGATATTGCAGTATCTGCATATGCTTTAGTAGCAATTGTACTATCTACTGATATAGCACCAGTTGTATCATTGTATGATAATCCTGTACCTAAATTATTTCCAATGGCATCTTGTGCATTTTCATCATTATAGGTTTGTGCTCCTGTTAATGAAATTGCATTACCAGCATCATTATATGATACTGAAATATTTGTGTGTGTTCCTGCAGCTAGCGCTGCGGCTACTGCATCTACTGCTTGCTCATCTACATATCCTGGAGCGGCGGCAAGACTTAGTGAATTTGCTGCATCATTGTATGTGACTGTAATATTTGTATGGGTACCTGCTGCTAGTGAATTTGCTACAGCATCTTGTGCCCGCTCATCTGAGAAATATTTATTTGTTGAGCCTTCTGTAAGTGCATCTGTATTTGAAGGGATATCTGTTACAAATGCTACTGTTCCGTCAGCGTTCTTAAATGTAATTGTTCTATCTGCTGTTGGATCTATTACTGTAAGGGTTGTTTCAAATGAATTATCTGTTGCGCCTTCTACTATAATAGAAGATCCTGGGATTAGGGCATTTTTACTATTATCTAAACCTACAACTCCAAGTGATGCTCCAATATCATTGACCATTACATAGTCTCCGATTGTTAAGTTGCCGTCTGGAACCAAGTTCATATACGCTGTTATTTGTGTCCATGTGCTTGTTCCATTACCAAGCTTCATCTGTAAGGTATCTGTTTCAATACCAATTTCACCTTGACGTAAGACTGGATTACTTGATACCCAATTTGCTGCGGTATCTCTTCTAAGTTGAATTCTAATTGCCATTTTTTATGCCATCCCTCCGTCAATTATATCATTATTTGGTGCTGAAGAGTAGTTTGAACTAGCGCTTCCGCCATCCATTGAAACTAAATAATTACCAAATTCTACGTAATTACCATACTCTACATATTTTACAGATCCATCTCCTGCATAGTGCTGGTGATCAAGTAATTCTTTTGGTCCCGCAACATCATACCAAATTGCTCCGTTATAAACTTTTACTGTATTCTCGGAAGAATCAAAATATGTTCTTCCTTGTGCTGGTGAGGCTGGTGGTACATCAAGAACTTCAAATGAATTTGACGTTCCAGATCCTCCGCCTGATCCTGTTAGCAAAGACCAAGTTGAGCCATTAAAAATTTTTAGAGCGCCTGAAGTAGTATTATAGTATATCTCTCCAGCATACGTACCACTTGGGTCTGTAGCTAAAGCTGGCGGGGCAATCGTGGTTTTAAATTGCTTTGCCATGATTATCCTGTAATTACTACTCTATATGCTCCTGCTGTTGGTGCGGCTGCAAATGTTAATGTTACAACGCTTGTTGATGTATGATCAACATCTACTTCAACTTCTCCATATGGTGAAGAATTTGAATAAA
>Ga0209596_1003400_pt1 | contig 12532 bp, 24 predicted proteins | sample M_130807_MF_Meta_FD_187314 | JGI IMG/M metagenome (GOLD analysis project Ga0209596, IMG submission 187314) | Freshwater microbial communities from Lake Montjoie, Canada to study carbon cycling - M_130807_MF_MetaG (SPAdes) (version 2) | ecosystem: Environmental > Aquatic > Freshwater > Lake... | reverse complement strand
TAAAATCAATCTTTACAAAGGTTATTATCTCCTTGCCATTCGTGTAGCGTGTACCTCTTATCATACGATTGTCATTTTCCAGTTAGAAAGTTCATAGTGAGGCATATCAGAAAAGTTCTTAAAGTTACCACCCCAAGTTAGCTTGTTAGATGCCGATTGCAATAGTTCCCAAAACTCAATAAAATACTTTTTGGAATAGTCAAGTTCACGTTTGCCAACCTTTACAAACGCTATGTCAAAGGCTCTTGATGGGTAGTGGTTATGGGGTGACTGATTCGCACGGCTGTTAGTGATTTTAGGTCTTTTAGCAAAGTACACTTCTTGCATTGCATTGTTTCTATAAGTGCATACAATGATAACGTGAACATCGTTGTGTGCTGCGTTAAACTGCGCTTCTGCTTTCTTATAAGCGTTGGCAAGTGTTGGGTGTAAGTCCTCTAATAGCCTGCTTTCAAAGGGCTTGGTTTCATCTTTTGGTTTCATATTATGTTGTTTTTTTGTTAATCAGTGCAAAATCCTGCCTGACAACCGCTGCCAGTTCCAAAGTTAAAATCGGTTTGCAAACCTATTGTTTTTATTTGTGCAAAGGTAGCCTCTTTTTTCCATTTAGCTTTTTTTTCTTGGTCTGAAAACCATTGCATCTTTTCAGTTTCTAAATCCCAATTTTTACGCAGTTGTTGTAATGGCTTATGAAAACAACCAACGCAATTTGAATCAGATGGAAATATTAAGTTTGTTGAATCAGCCCATTTTTTTACTTGCAAATGAGTAACTTTATTTTCAATCAATGGAAAATAACCCTCCCTCCATTCTAACTCACCCCACTTATTTCTTAATCCGTTTTTTGATTTACCAATAACTCCTTTAAATGATGTGCTTAATTTATCGGCTCTTTCCTTTTCATCGTATCTAAAACCTATACCCATCTTTACCTTTTCGCCTATATTTTTAAACCACCAGTCCCAAATTGGGCGCATCTTCATTTCAGTTGTGCAAAACCTCCACTCCATATTTGGCATTGCGCTTTTCTTTTTCATCATTTTCTCAAATGATAGTCCGTGTACCCAAATAATTTCTTGACCTATCATTTGCTCCAAGTCAATAACTGCTTTTAGTGTTATATCAGATTCAGCAGTTGCAATAAATTCTTCTGCTATTTTATCGGATATAAATTTTACAAGTGCTTTATCTTTTGGGGCGCATTTTACATCATCAATTTTAACAAGAGCAAATAGATTATAATCAGCAGGGTAATGGGCTGCTAAATAACTTGAGGTTTTTCCTCCGCTTAAACTATTTATTGTTTTCATTAGCTTACTTTTAGATTAATAATTTCAATCTCAATATCCACTTGCACACCCTCCACACCATCTTTCTCTGCGTAACTATACAACTGATAGCCAATCGGAAAAGAACACTTCGGTGCAATCCTAAAAGCGTAACCATCGTTAGCCTTGCATTCGATGTAATGACCCCAATTTAATTCGCAGTTGACAAGTTCACCGATTGCGTATCTGCCAATCCGTTGAATGGTGCGCTCACCTCTGATGTAGGCATAAAAGTACAACACGCAATAGTCATTTTCTTTGCGAATACCTAAACGGATGCTATTCCAATGATGCCAACCTCTGCTGAAGCCTATGACCTTTTGCACTCCATCACTTTTCTCAATGTCGGGAACTATAAACTCGCAGGTTAGTTTGGTTGGATTCCAGAGCAACCTCATTTTTTCATCCATTGCTGCATAAACCCAGCACCACATACTGCACTAACTAAAGAGGCGCAAAATGATATGCTAAAGGTCAGTAATTCGGAATTGTCATAATACACTCCGCTCATAGCGAATGATACCGCCCAAAATGACATAAACATTGAGGCAACTGCCCACATAAATAATGATAGTTTTGTTTTCATAGTGTTTAAATTTTGGCAAATATAAAAATAAAATATTTAACAAACAATTTTGTTTTAATAAAATAATGTTGTAGGTTTGCGGTCTAATCTAAAAAACACACAATGAAACAACTAATCCAACGCTTACTATTCGGTTACCGAAGTAACCCAGCAGCCTACACCCCAAAAGGAGGCGCAAAATTAACGTATAAAGGTCATAATGCAGAGGCCATACATTCAGCATTAGTATTAATGCAATACAATATACGCAATGCAAAAGATTAAAACTAAACGCAAAATAACAAGAGTAATATGTGACAGCTATGTTCACGTTCCAAAGCCTGCAACGATAACCCAAGAACATTGGGAGGTGTGGTTAAATTATAATAGTGGACTGAACACAATCGAATGTGCTATGATGTCGAAAATGAAACCTCACGAAATAACCAAGATAATATCTTCAATCGTTGAAAGGCTAAAAAACAAATCTAAAATTGCGGAGGACTGGAGCGAAGATTTTGCATCAGTTGAAAGTGCAAAGGACTTCAAGCAAAGATTAGCGAATAATGTTTATATGGCTATGCGGAAAGCAAAGAAAATGAATACAAACGAAATATTAATAATGTCAGAACTATGAAAACTTGTAGCAAATGTAAATGCGAAAAGCAACTAACTGAATTTTGCAAAGACAATAGTGTCAAGTCGGGATTACGTTCGTATTGTAAAAGTTGTAATTACTTAATGCAAAGAAATTGGATTGAAAAAAATAAACACAAGGTCAAAGAATACAATGAAAGGTCAAGGCCAAAAGTTTATGCTAAAAAAAAAGCAATTCAATTAACAAAGCAAATTGAAAACAAATGTATTAAATGCAATTGCTCATTAATAGGTAGACAGTTATTGTCAAAGTATTGTTTTGATTGTAAAGTAGAAATAAAAAAAGTTTGGCGAAATGAAAACCACAAAAGAAATATTCATACTGCAAAAAATTACTTTCAAAAAAACAAAACTGAAATTAATAATAAGACACGCTTATTGGAAGCTAACAGAAGAGAAAATGTAACTGATAGATATGTGTCAAAATTATTGAGAGAAAAAAACGGATTTACAATTGAGCAATTAAAAAATAATCCATCATTATTAGAAATTAAAAGATTAATCATAAAAACAAAAAGAATATGCAAAACATCGTAGAATTAAGAAATAGCTTAAGTGATAATTACACTAAAATGAAAGCAGGAAAAATGGGTTTAAATGTAGGCAAGGAATTAGCCAATACCGCTGGTAAAATTATTAACTCATTAAAAGTTGAATTAGAATATAATTCAATGATGGACATTAAGAAAAAAATAGATTATTTAGATACCGAAACAAAGAAATAATATGAATAATAAACCAACACCCGAACAACTACAAATTATTTACGATGCTATTAAGCAGATTAACCTTGAACGAGTGCAAACATATGGCCGCAATGCAGGTAAAGGCCCATTCGTTACCATTGGTGAAAAATGTTTTATGACTCAAGAACAAGTGAAAAATATACTCCGAAATCGTGTCGCTAACTGGAAACCACAACATTTTAAGGTCTATAACCTTGCAAAGAGATATGTTAAAAATTGTTAAAAGATTATTCATAAACATAAAATAAATTTGTAGGTTTAAATAATATAACTACATTTGTCCAACATTATTAATCTAACAAAACACACACAATGCCAAAAACTAAAACAGTAAACCTCACCATTACATTTGAATGGGAGCCAGCAGATCACGAATGCGGAATCAATGCAGGTTATATGGTAACCGATTTAATTGATACCGACACAAAAAAACAACTTGACTTTTCACACGAATTTTACACAGAACTAACCGAAAAACTATCTTAAAAATGAACACACACCAAAACATCACCAAAACAATTACAAGCGTTACATCTTGGAAAATAGATGGAAGCCAAATGCGCATCGAGTACGAATCAGACAGCAAAACATTCTACGTTTGGGATGTCGATGGTCAAATCGAAGCTACCTTTGAACTTAAAGAAGCCGACTGGATTATGAAACTATGCGGACTTGCAAGGGAATGCGACAACTGGGAGCTCGAAATCGGCGGCAAGGATATAATCACTAACCCATCATTCGTTGAGGTCATATTAGACCAATTTTTATACAAGCCAAAAGTTAATACTCACAATCAATAATAAAACAAAATGACAATCAAAGGCACAATCAAGCGCATAGGCGCAACGCAAACAGTTAGTGATGGTAAGTTCTCAAAGAGGGAACTAATCCTCACCACAAATGACCAGTACCCACAAATAGTATCAATCGAATTGCAGCAGAAAGCCTGCGCAATAGCAGATTCACTTTCAGTTGGTCAAGACATTGAAGCTCACATCAACATCAGAGGTCGTGAATGGACATCACCGCAAGGCGAGGTTAAAGTTTTCAACACGATAGTATGTTGGAAAGTGGATGCGAATCCGTTTACGCAAACAAACGATCCGCAGGTGGAGTATTCAAAGCCAAGCGCACCAATAAGTAATGATGATTTACCATTTTAATAATCCTTAAAAACTAACAAAATGAACACACAAGTTTCAATCGTACAACAACTGCCAATTTCAGAACTTATGAACTTGGCGAAAGCATTCGCAGAGAGTGGAATGTTTTCAGACACAAAGTCAGCAGCCCAAGCAATAGTGAAGATTCAAGCAGGGCAAGAAATCGGCATACCTCCATTCGCTGCAATGACTGGCATTCACATCATTCAAGGCAAACCAACAATAGGAGCAGGTCTTATTGCATCACGATTAAAAGGTAGTGGCAAATATGACTATCGTGTTGTAGAAGCATCAGAAAAGGTTTGCAGCATTGACTTTTATCAAGGTAACACAAAGATTGGTAATAGCACATTCACTATTGAGGATGCAAGGAAAGCACTTACCAAGAATATTGACAAGTTCCCAAAGAATATGTTATTTGCAAGGGCTATAAGCAATGGTGTTAAATGGTATTGCCCCGACATCTTTAGCGGACCAGTTTATGTGCCAGAGGAAATGCAAGTAGTGACTACTGAAGAAGCTACACACGTTGAGGTTGACACAACTATTGATGAAATTATCAATGACATTCAAGTGTGTGTTTCGTTAAATGAATTACAAGCTATTTGGAAAGCAGTTCCTAAAGACATTAAACTTGACTTAAGAGTGTTAGCTGCAAAAGATGATATGAAAGCTAAATTAACAACTATTTCATTAACATCTAAAACCGAAGCATAATGAAACTAACAATCTATCAAATCGAACAAAGCTATAACCAATTAGCAGAAGAACTTATAGAGAATGGGGGTGAGTTAACCCCCTCTCTTGAGGAAGCACTTGCAATAACTGAAGAACAGTTGCAGAATAAATCAGTAGCCTATTCATTTGTAATAAAGCAAATGGATGCAGATGTTGAAATTATTGATGCTGAAATAAAGAGATTGCAAGCAGCAAAAAAGCAACGTGAAAAGGCTTCAGATTACCTTAAAGAGCGCATAAAACACGCAATGGACACATTCCAGATTGAAGAAATCAAGACACCATTGGTTAAGATTAACTTTCGCAAATCGGAAACAGTTGAGGTGCAAGATGTGAATGCTTTGCCATCACTTTACAAGGTAGTTAAAGTAACCGAGCAAGCAGATAAGGCAGCAATCAAGGCAGCGTTAAAGGATGGTGTTGAGGTTACTGGTTGCAGCATAGCAACACATCGTAATTTGCAGATTAAGTAGATAATACTTATATTTGCATCGTTGTTTCGATTCCACAATATAGAAACATAACCTTATTGGCCTGTATAACCGAGCGTAGAAGTGGAATCCTGCGCAAAGTTTTACAGGCTTTTTTAATTTAATCAAATGAAAACATTTTACATCAAATCACCGAGTGGCAAAATTCTGCCAATATACGCGGAAACAATTTATCACGCTATACAAAAAGCAATGGTAGTGGATAATTTTAAATACACATCAAATCAATACAAACAATGAAAGATACATTCATACTCCGTTCTGAATGGTGGCCTGCCATATCTAAATTAAACGATTCTCAAAAGGCAATCATATTATCAAACCTTTTTAAATTCCATTCAGATGGCGAAGTTGACCTATCTGATGCGCTGGTTGAATTGGTGTGGTCATTCATTGAGCCTAACCTTATACGCAATATGACCAATTACGAAGAGCGTGTTAAGAAAGCATCTGAAAACGGAAAAAAAGGAGGCAGGCCGAAAAGCGAAGAAAACCAAACAAAAGGGTTGGCTTTTTCGGAAACCAATAAAAAGCTAATTGAAAGCCTAAATGTAAGTGTAAGTGATAATGTAAGTGTAAATGAAAGTGATAGTGTGAGTGATAAAAAAGGCGCACCCGCCCGCGAGGAATTTCTTTCTTTTTGTCAAACATTGGACATTGACTTTGATAGGCTAAAGGAAACAATTTCAGCAAAGTATGACACATTCGTTGATGATGGGTGGTGTAATGGCTACGGCAAACCAATAACGAACTGGAAAAACACCATACGCAATGTTATACCTCACTTGAAGCCGATGCCAACAAAGGTGCAAAATGAACAACCAAAGGCTCGCGGAAACTTTGGATCTAAAAACAAAACAAATGCAAAATAAAAAGAAAACAGTCCGCATTGATGATGATGCCAACATTGAATGGGGAAAGCTACCACCACAAGCCGATGATTTAGAGGTATCAATCATTGGTGCAATACTTATTCGCGCAAGTTGTATTGATGAAATAGTTGATTTCTTTAGGCCCGACATGATGTACAAGGAAAGCCACAAAATAATACTTGAGGCTATTTTTACACTCTATAAACTATCAAGTCCGATAACAATAGTAACTGTTAACACCGAACTAAAGCGCACAAGCAATTTGGAGAAAGTAGGAGGCACTTATTATCTAACAACCTTATGCAATAAAGCCGATTTCAATGTAGAATACAATGCAAGGATAGTATTTCAAAAGTACACGCAGAGAGAACTTATTTTGATGTCCGCAGGTATTATAAAGGAAAGCTACCAAGATAACGTAGATGCGTTTGAAATGCTTGAAAAAGGGCAGAATATGATTGACAAGGTAACGCAAACTATTCACGTTGGAAAGTTTGACAATGTTACTGACCTATTCTTTGAATCCGAAAAGCGAAATATTGAAATTAGGTCAAAGCAAGGCGTAAGCGGTGTTCCAAGTGGTTACTTTGACATTGATGCGATTACTGGAGGTTGGCAAAGTAGTGATTTAATAATTTTAGCAGCAAGACCAGCTATGGGTAAAACTGCATTTGTGCTAAATATTGCCAGAAATGCGGCAGTTGAATTTAATGAGCCAGTTGCTTTCTTTAGTTTGGAAATGTCATCAATGCAACTTATGAATAGATTGCAAAGTGCCGAATGTGAGATACCTTTGGAGAAGTTTATGCGCACTGGCCTTAATGATGATGAGGTTCAACGCAAGCGTTTAAAGTGCCAAAGGTTAGTTGATAGTAAAATATTTATTGATGACACACCTGCAATATCAGTGTTTGAATTTAAGGTTAAACTTAAAAAACTTAAACGTGACCACAATATTAAACTTGCCATTGTTGACTACATTCAACTAATGACTTCAGGAAAGGTTGACAATGTTAACGGCCGCGAGCAGGAAGTTGGATATATTTCACGCGGATTAAAGGCCATAGCTAAAGAGTTAAATATTCCAATTATTGCACTATCACAATTAAGCCGAAAGGTGGAGGAACGTTCAGATAAAACACCTATATTGTCGGACTTGCGTGAGAGTGGAAGCATTGAGCAGGATGCCGATATGGTTACGTTTTTATTCAGACCTGAATATCACGGAATAATGGAGGACAACGATGGAAACAGCACAGCAGGAAAAGCGCAGTTTATTATTGCAAAACACCGAAATGGTGCAACAACTGATGACATCTTACTTGGTTGGGATGGGCAGTACACAAAGTTTAGAGATATAAATGAGGCAATAAATAATAATTCACCAGTATTCACATCAAACCTAAAACCAAATGAAGATTTTTAGCATAAAAGAATTTGAACAACTTTATCACGCTTGGAAGCGAACAAAGATGCAACCAAGATTTCACGATATATTGAATGTTGAACGATTTAATCTTACAAAAAAGAAAGTAGTTAAGAAACGCAAAACCGAGCTTACAACAAACCATCTTGACCTGCCAGTAAACAATGTAATCCAACACAAAGAAACCAAAGATGCTTTTAACACAAATAAGTTTACCGACCTGATCATTGCATATTTGAAATCAGTACACAACTGCAATAGTGCGAGGCGAATCAGTAGCGAGGGCCGTTATCGAAAAGGTATTGGTTATATTTCAGGGTTGAATAAAGGTATGGAGGATATACAATGTATATTGAAAGGGAAACTATTTGCAATCGAAGTCAAAAGTCCAAGTGACCGAATAGGCGAAGCGCAATTAAAACGTAAGGCGGCAGTTGAATCCGATGGCGGTCATTACATTATTGCCACATCATTTGAGCAGGTGCAAATGGAATTATTGAGCATGTTAAAATAATTCTTATCTTTGTAGTATGAAATCCGATGATAAAACACCGAAAAAACCTCGAGTAAGAATGAACGGACTCGAAACTGGCGTATCATTTACTAAAGACAACCAACCGACACCTGAATCAAAGAGCAAAGGTTGGGAGGTTAAGCGTGCCGAAAGGTTACTAACTCAAAAGATTATTGAAAAGTTAACTGGCGCCAATAATTTAGAGGACTACGTTGATAGCCTTTTCAACAACGCAAAGATGGGCAATGCCAAAGCCATTGACACATTGAATAACGGAATAGAAGAGCAAATAACCAAAACCGAAACCACCATCACCGACACGCGACCACCAACAACGGTTACGATGCCTGATGGCACAAAGATTGAAATTTAATGAACGTTGACTTACAAGCCAATCCAAAGCAGTATGACTTTTACATTCAAGCAATGGCCGCAGCGCAGGGAGCAACTGAGAAGCGCAACTTACTTTATGGCGGTGCTATTCGAGGCGGTAAATCGTTTATTTGCGCAACCATTTGTTTGCGTTTGGCGGCAATGTACCCGAAATCAAAGTGGCACGTTATCCGTTCCGACTTTCCGAAGTTAGTTAAAACCATCATACCGACATTTGAAAAGATTATCGATGGCATGCAGCACTACCGATGGAGCCGCGATAAGTCAAACTACTTTGTTGAGAACACCAAAACCAAATCAAAGATATTTTTTATGGCTGAGAACATAAGCCATGACCCCGAACTAAATGCATTCTTAGGACTTGAAACGAACGGAGTTTACTTTGAGCAAATCGAGGAGTTGAGCAAGAAGTTATGGAACATCGGCAGCTCGCGTGTTGGCTCTTGGTACATTGATAAGATGCCAACACCTTTGATATTAGCAACGTTCAACCCGACTCAAACGTGGATTAAGGATGAAATACATATCCCGTATTTAAAGGGCGAGTTGGGAGAGGAGTTTTATTATCAGTTAGCCATGCCAGATGATAATGCATTCGTAACGGATGAGCAGCGAAAGGTTTGGGGGCGAATGGATGAACGTTATCGAAGGCAGTTTATCGGAGGCGATTGGACAAACTTTGACATGGATGGCAACCGATGGGCGTATGCTTACGATTCAGCAAAGCATCTCGTACCAGTAACACTAAACAAACAACTGCCCATCATCTTAACGTTTGACTTTAACCGTAATCCGATATGTTGCTCGGTGGTGCAAGTTGTTCCACCGATGACCATAAGAGTTAAGGAAACTATTAAACTTGCCAACAGCGACATCTATCAGCTATGCGATGTTATACTCTCGAAGTATGGCAATGCACTTTACCAAGTAACTGGCGATGCTTCAGGCAAGTCATCGAGTGCATTAGTGCAGGATAACCTCAACTATTACACCGTTATAAGGCAGAAGTTTGGATTGAGTAACAATCAAATGATGGTGCCAACAGTCAACCCATCATTAGAGGATAATCGAATGCTTGTTAACTCGTTACTTGCACGCGGCATCGTTGAACTTGACCCTGAGCTGACTAAAGGTTTGCAATTCGATTTAGAAAACGTGGCGGTGCTTCCAGATGGCACGATAAAAAAAACCGACCGAAACGATCCAACACAACAGGCCGATGCATTAGATACTTTTCGTTACGCGTGTAATACTTATTTAAAAACTTTTATATCTTTGTCGCATGTTTAGCGTAATAATACCAACTATGTGGAAATCTCCACGCATCACAAAGCTAATTGAAGACCTATGCAACTGCGCATTAGTAGGCGAGGTCATCATCATTGACAATAACCCAAGCGAAAGCCAACCATTGCCGCTTAATGATAAGTTTGCATTGCACTTAATGGCTGAGAATATCTATGTAAATCCTGCATGGAATTACGGAGTTGAACGTTCCCGATTTGAGAACATATTAATTTGCAACGATGACATAAACTTTGACCCTGCATTCTTATCGATATACGATGATAGTTTGCAGCATGTTGGAATTATCGGAATGGCATTTGAGAACTATCAATTAAAGGCAGACCACAACATACACCTTAAACCGATGAAGCAAAGGCCTTACGGATGGGGTTGCATGATGATGATTCACAAATCAAAGTATGTTACTATACCAAGCGACTTACTTATTGCTAATGGCGATGACTGGTTAGCCGAACACGCGACACCATTTGTTTTGCATGGCTTATCTTTACAATCCGAAATTAGCACCACATCGAGAATGGAGGAGTTTGGAATGATACAACACACCGACAACGAAACTTATAAAACTAAATATGGCACACAGAGAACAAGTTGAATGGTGCGAGCTCGTCAAGTACGCGCACGCAGAATACTTTATTGGCACAAATGTATTAGACATTGGCTCACTTGACATCAACGGCAACAATCGTTACCTATTCGAGCAATGCGACTATACTGGCATCGACATAGGCGAGGGGCCAAACGTTGACCTTGTTATTGAGGGACACTTGCACAGAACGGATAAAAATAATAAATATGATGTTGTTGTTTCAACTGAATGCTTTGAACACGATAAACATTGGGAGCTGACACTTAGCAACGTTATTAAAAATTTACTGAGCAAAAATGGTTTGTTTTTGTTTAGTTGTGCAGCGCCAGGCAGACCCGAACATGGCACAAAGAAAACAAGTCCAAAAGATTCGCCATTCACAACCGACTACTATCGTAACTTAAGCGAGGCAGACATTCGCAGCGTGTTGGATTGCGACAAAGTATTTAAAGAATATAAATTTAAAACCCGTTCAACATTTCCGCAAGATTTGTATTTTTACGGAATAAAAAAATAAAACAATGAGCCTAATAAACTGCGGTCAATCATACACACAAGACATTAGCGGATGTTCCGCTTCACTTATATTTCAGTTTCCGACACTAACTGCCGACACCGAATATGTAGTTAAATTTACTTATTCAAATGGATGGGTGCTAAAGAAAACAACCACATCAGATGCCATTGATGCGACAATAACCATTGACAACGATGGCTATTGGAACATTGGCACTGGCATAGTGTTGATGGAGATATGCACGAATGACAATGCTTGCACACCTCAAACATTAACCGTATGTGCAAACAACTTCACATCATTAACATTGAACTTTATAAACATTACAACCGATGCAACCGATGCCATTATACCTTGCGATTGTCCTGAATAGTTTAGCATGCTTAGGCGTGAATTGTTTAACGCGCGAGGGTATGTTAATGTATAAGGTTGCTGATTACATAAGGTCGAAAGTTGGCGAGTTTATATGCAAGCCGCTATTCGACTGCCCACCTTGCATGGCTTCGGTTTGGGGGTTACTTGGTTGGTTTTACCTCGAGCCGAGCCTTGCAATAGTACCTTATATGTTGGTGCTATGTGGATTGAATGCATTGATAAGCAAACTATACTACTATGGAGATTGAAGATGCACATAAGTTCCTAATATCACTTGGTTGGACATACACTGGACAAACGTGTGGATGTGGAGGCGCGGCCAAAAAAAGAACGTACAATAAGAATTTTGATAAAATAATAATAAATACAAGAACAAAACTTTATGAAATTAATAACCAACCTAAAAAACCGCTTCAAGAGCTCGCCACCAGTTTATAAGAGTGACTATCCGTTAGAGTTTGCATTTCATTGCGGAGGCGTTGACTACTTTGAGTTTGTCGATAAGAACAATTTACCTTATGAACGCGGATTGGAAGCGTTAACATTCTACCAAGAGATGCAAAACGGAGTGACTAACGATTACATCAAGTCATACAATGCAGCAATGAATAAACTGCTATCCGATCCCAAGAAAATCAACCTCAACGAAATCATTAAACTGCAAGCTTACTTCGAGCAAAGGTGCAGTTACATCATTAGCAAAGAAATAGTTTATAAAGTTGCTTCGGTTGCGTTTGTTTCAAAGGATGAGCCATTGACACGATATGACTTTAAGGCGAATGAAAAAAAGATTAAGAATTGGAAAGAGAATGCGGGAGATAGTTTTTTTTTGTCAATGCCAATAAAGAAA
>Ga0209596_1003397_pt1 | contig 12542 bp, 22 predicted proteins | sample M_130807_MF_Meta_FD_187314 | JGI IMG/M metagenome (GOLD analysis project Ga0209596, IMG submission 187314) | Freshwater microbial communities from Lake Montjoie, Canada to study carbon cycling - M_130807_MF_MetaG (SPAdes) (version 2) | ecosystem: Environmental > Aquatic > Freshwater > Lake... | reverse complement strand
GTCGGCGTGGGGCTAAAAAAACGGTCCCCTTTGGCTAGATTGCACGCACGACATATAGCGGCACAGTTTAGTGGGTCAAACATGTCACCGCCTTTAGCACGTGGCCATATGTGGTCCACCTCTTTGGCTTCACCACCGCACGCGTAACATATCCTGCCATCCCTGTCGAGCACCATCAATCGTAGCTTCTTCCATTGACTACTACCCATGGCACGTTGGTGCTTAGCCTTCTTATTAACCACTAATGCCAGCCCTTGCGTTTGTAATGATCTAACGCATTACACATCGAGCCATACCTATGTAGGTTATATTTAATACCCCAATCAATTTGTTTAGTACCACCCACAGTAGCCAGGTACTTAGACCGCCCTTGTGGTATGCCATAGTGGGAGCCGTTACGTGCGTTAGGGTTTAGCCTGCTCTCAGCTGTATATAGGTCTATCAAACAGTAGGCCTCTTCAAAGTTATTTAACTCTATAAGTATGTATTGCCTGTAGTGCATAGGCTTGTAATTAGTATCGGAATTAGCTTTATCAAGGCTTAATATTTGTGCTACAAATACAGCGGTGGCTACTAGCACACACCTCGCGAGCTTGCCGCCTTGCGGCTCGCGTTTTTGCCTTGGGGGCAAATGCGAACTAGAGGGTAGCATGCTCATGCAAGTCAATCAGCATAACCGCAGGTCAGACGGCAAGTTGATTATCTGTTTACCAATATACTCTGAATAGGCTGGCGGTATAGCTTCCACTAACTCGGTCCAAATGGCCCAGGGCATACCCATTGCGTCACGGCCCTCATCTATAGTTGTGGCGGTCTTGCCGCCTTTAGGTATCTGATCGTTTAGTGATCCATATACGCCTACTGGCCTACCTTGCGCTTTATGGTCGCACACACTACCCGTTAGTTTCATATTACTCTCAAACAACCGATGCCTACGAACCTGTAAGGCAAATGAAGAGCCACATAGTTGAATAGGGTTTATTAACGGGCTACCAGGTACATTCTCTATTACATAGGGTTTACCAGAGGCTATGAGGGCTGCACGTGTTTGTGGTATTAGATCCAGTTTACTAGTGGACTTACCCTGGGCATTGCGTAAGTGTTGGGTGATACTGTGGGTTTGGCATGGTGGCGAAGCGTGGATTATATCGAAAGAACGCAGGAAATCTAAGTCTTGTAAATATAATAATACATCGCCCTTGATATATTTATAAGGGTAACGCCTGCCGTGCTTTAAATCTATACCAGTTACATCAAAACCTGCCTTGTAATATCCAGCGCTGGCACCGCCTACGCCGCAGTATAAGTCTAGTAATTTCATCATCTAATCCTATGTAACTTAAACCTATTAATAGCATCCACAGCTACTTCGCCTATACCGTAGAGAGCCGTATTAAACGTGATGGTTTTGCGACTCCCATCGGCTCGATCAAACTTGTGATTATAGGCAATAGGCATAATGGCATCGGCGTGGTTCCATAGATTAAACCACCACCTGCCGTTGGTAAAAGGTACCAGGGCAATACCGTTTGCGTGCGATAGAAACCTATCAACCCAAGGCGTAGGCTTAGAATACGGTGGGTTCATAAATACTAGGCCAAACCAAGGCTGCGCTAGCCCATCATCTTCTATCGTGTACTTACTTTTAGCTGGTACGACACCGCCTATTATCGGCGAACACGGGTCTAAATCAAACTGTAGGCCTAGTCCGTCAAATATCCACCGCGAAGTGTAATAATCGTCGCCACCTGAATTACGTCTACCTGTAGGCATTACTTCTCCTTTATTAGTGCGCAAGTGTGGCAGCCCACGGTGTTAAACTTCCAACTACCACACTTATCACATCGGATTATGTCCGAGTCAGGTATAGTAAGCGCTTCGGCAATATTTTTAATGCCGACACACCCACAGTCCATGCATTGATAGGCTTTGAAGCCCTCTGGCGTATTTAACTCTTCCAGCCAAAGAAACTCCGTTTTACGATTGCAGCCGTTACATTTAAACTGTGGGTGCATGTGCTAGTGTTCCCTTCCTTATTGCCTGCAATGGCATTGGGTACAAACTAAGAAATTACCTGAATGTATTAGTCTGTCGTCATTACAAGCTACACATCTCTCGGTACTAGGGCTTAGGCTTTCATTATCGTTCTCCATACGTAATGTAAAGCCTGAGCCGTTTCTGACCTCTATAAATCCCATTTATTCACCCCCTTTACCTGGCTCTGAATCGTCGGGCCAAAACCACGTGCCGTTAGCTGTTAGTTTTGCCCACTTGGCGTCGCATTGCTCGGCTTTGGGTGCGCTGCACACATAGCCTGCATAAGGTTTGTTGGTGCCTTTGGCAACTCCTTCTTTCTTCACCATACTGCCATGCCTACAAGTAAACCCAGCATCAGGTACTTGACCAATTTGAGTAACGCTTTCACCAACAGACCAAGCAACAGGCACAGGCTCGTTAGGAATATCTTTGAGTTGTGAGTCCACAAGATGTAGCGCATACTCCATCGCAGCCGACTTAGATCCTGGGGCGCCATACTTAGGTTTAAATTCTTCACGGGCGACCTTGGTCATCTCTTCTCGACTGGCACGTTTGCCCTTAGCCGCATAACCTGCGTTTGCAAGCGCACGGCCGATCGCTGAAGTCTCGCAGTTCTCCAATGCAGACGTTGAATTAACGCCGCGATCAGAAACGCTCTCACTAGCGAGCCCAGTCGCACACGGCTTGGGATCTGCTTCCGTTTTAAATAGTTCAGCACTAACAATGTATCTAGCGTCTGAGGCCTGTTCAAGCTTCGTTGCCACTCTTCCATCTGGGTAATCCTTCCACCATTTTTCCAGTCGGCTCTCGACTGTTTCATAATCTTGTAGGTTAAATGCCATTGTCATTTCCAATCATCGGAGTCGTCTTGCATGGCGTCTGTAATGCTTTTAGCAATTGCAAGGTAGGCAATGGCGTCTTCGTAATTGTCAAGGTGCGCAGCATCTTCAGCTTGCCTGCTGATCTTGACCAGTGCCATACAAACTGCAACCTCGTTTGGCTGGATTGGATAACCCAAATATGCACTCCAGAGTTCGGCAATCCTCTTGTGGTTTGTAATCGGATGCCCATAGTTGAGACCTCTCGCATGAATAGTTTTGACGACATTATCTAATAGCTGTTCAGTTGTTGTCGGCATTGGTTTTGCTATCTGTAATCCTGCGGTGCATTTCAAAGCCGTCTTTACGGCCTTTCCAGTACCCAGCCTGAAATGCGTTATCCTTTATGGTTGAATAAACGCCCCAAAGAATAAAATAACCCAGTACAAAGTAAAGAACTATCCAAGGTGCCGTTGTCTCAATCATGCGTTCACCAGTGTCTTGCGTAGGTGGCAAGGACTAGCGTAGTTAGTTAGCATTACCCAGTCGCCAGTACCTTCATCGCTGTGTATAGCGTAGTTCTTACCCAAGCCAGCTATAAAACCCTCTGCCATTTTTAAAGCAGCGTAGTTATCAAACCAGTATGCGTATTGCCAGGTGAATAATGGGTTGGGTTCAAAACGGTCCGCTTGTTTTTGCCAGTCGTTGTTTTGCCATTCCATTGAATTGATCCATAGCTGTTCAAAATCAGCAGACTTTAGGTCTATCTGTATTTTCATGTGTAGCCCTACTTCCTGCGCCAGTCGGTCTGGCACGAGAGAAGTATTGCATCTGTGTACGACTTTGTGGATAGTTTTGGGGCGTATTTGTATAACGTTTTGGTAACGATTTACCCGTAATACCTGCCCAGTGCGGTAAATGAGCCATCCTTCGGATCGATAGGCACTAACGTAGGTGTTAGCGTCTTACCTGCGGCTTCTAGTATAACATAGCCATTTTGCCAATTCGCGCTGTTATAGCGAATATAGCCTGCTTTCTTACGATCCATTAGGTTCCCAGCCTCTACCCCATACAAGGCCCTGTGGTGGCCGTTTACGCCCTCTGTGTAGGCAGACATGCCCAGCCTGTGCGAATGTCCAGCCAGAACTGATTTACCGAACTTCTTAGCCAGGTTTAGAGCTGTGATACCTGCGTGCTGGCTCATACTTCCTTCATCACCGTGGCAAAGTACCCAGTCAGGATAGAACTCATAGGCCTTGCGGTGGTAGGTCATACCCATATCGGCAAACCCCATAAAGGCTGGGTATTGCAGTTCAGGTAAGTTGATTAAGCCAGGGACTTTTAGAAGAGTGTTGTATAAGCGATCAGTATGATTGCTGCGGATAATATGCATCTCTGGGCTGTACTCGCCGATATCCCAAAGGATCTGCTTACATAGCTCACGATCAGCGTGTAGGTCCTCACTATAAGCAAGAGGTGTTGATTCACTCCATTTACTAATACTTTGGAAATCAATTTCATCGCCCACCACCAATACTGAGTCGAACTTCTCTCGCCTGGCCAGTTTGATTATATTCTTTACCGCACAGTCCAACTGATACGGTACCTGTAAATCTGAGATTACAAGCCAACGCTTAATCTTCACCCTCTTCAGTAGGATCGATACTAGGTATGATGCCGCCATCACCTATCACCCAGTCGGGCATGGTTGCCCTATCTGATACAAAATACAGCGCACAACTCTCGCTGAAGCCTGCCTTGCGTGCAGCCTTGTAGATCTCGTTCATAGCAATATAGTGCTGGTCTATTTTAGACAAAGGTTCTGGCGACTTGCGTACTACGCGTTTATTTATCTTCTTACGCTTGCGCCTGGTATCAGCCATGCAGCTATTGTCGCTTACACATTAGAGAATATAGATCATCAACACGCTGTTCTAGCCGAGTTAATTGATCCTTCATACTGGACCCACTATTGGGTTTAAGTTCTTGTAAGTAAGACTTAATAACCCAGCGGAGAGCCACTAATAAACTTGTAGAGATGGCGCATACGCCAACGCTTAAAGCGACCCATTCGTTTGCGCTCATTTTTTAGGAGTTGCATAGCCAAATACTCCAGCTAGTAGCGCCCATAGAATTGAACGATAGTCGGCAGCAAAATTAGACGCTGCCCAGGCTGAAAGAAATGCGCCTATTGTTAATATATATGGATTTTTTATATTCATAACTTGCCTCCTAGTAGTGGTATATCAAACGGCTTAGAGTCTTTATCGCCTAACTTTGTAAAACTAATATGTATGTGCTTCGTGTGTTTGTTATAACCCTTGTACTTACGCCATTTAAAGTGAAGTATCTTGCTAGCAATCATCCCGTTGTGGATCACGTAAGATATGCGTTTATCGGATTTAGCGCATTCTCTGATCTGGTCAGCCAAATATATTGAGAGCCCTTCGGATGAATCCAAGCGAGAATCAATATCAATGGCTCGTACACACCCATTTGTGTCTGGATTATGATCGGATGCATTTCCTTTTTTGGCATGACGAGCGTCGCCCAGCCATCCATCAGTGGTAGTCCTACGATCACTGAACCAAAAATCAACCTGATCTCTTAACTGTGTACCTGCAGCGCATAGCCAAGGCTTCATAACTCAAGCTCTGGCATAATCCACTGACAAGTAGCCTCATCAAATCCAATTGCATTAAGAGGCTCTGGTGCAATAAATGCATCTCTTACAGCATCGTATGTGTAACCTACACCTGCATAGTTATATCTAATATTATTATTATATGATGTGCGTTTACAGACTTGACCTCTGAAGTTTCCATACCAAGTTTCAGTATCCAAACCTTCGATAGTTTCAGTTTCATCAATGCCGACTATTACCTCAGTAACAATATTGTTTTTATCTAAGAATGCGTAATGTGCCATTATACCCAACTCACATTTCCAGTGCCAGCAGTAATTGTTGTAATGTTGTAACCACCTGCTACTGATGTTGAACCTGTTAAACCTGCACCAATAGTTATAGTGCCACCTGTATATCTTAAAATTACTATACCTGAACCGCCACCACCGCCAGTTCCACTGCTAGATCTAACACCTGCGCCGCCACCGCCACCGCCAGTATTAGCAGTAGCATTAGTTCCAGCAGCTTGATTACCACCTGCGCCGCCACCGCCAGTACCACCACTACCAGCTACAATGTTATATGCGCCGCCACCACCGCCACCACCATAAGTAACAGAAGATCCTGTAATAGAAGTTGCAACACCATTACCACCATTACCACCAGTACCAGCAGCAGAACCATTTGCGCCAACAGCACTAGCACCGCCACCACCGCCTGCACCACCTGATACTCCATCTGTCCAATTACCAGTACCACCTGCAAAACCCTGATTAGCAGTTCCAGTACCACCTGCAAAACTTCCAGCCGTACCACCGCCACCACCTGAACCGCCATTACCACCTACTGCTCTTGCACCACCAAAACCACCGCCATTTGATGTAATAGTTGAGAAAACAGAGTTTGAGCCAACAGTTCCTGGACCACCAGAGCCGCTAGCTGCTCCACCAGGACCACCTGCACCAACAGTAACTGTGTAATTAGTGCTTGTAGATAAACTCAAAGCAGTTTCTAATGTACCACCGCCACCTGTTGCAGTTACTGTGCAACGCAAACCACCTGCGCCACCGCCACCGCCTTGCACATTCTGACTTCCACCAACTAACTCACCTGCGCCACCGCCACCGCCTGCAACAACTAAATAATCTACAGTGCCGCCAAATGGTACTGATCCACTTGCAGCATATAAACTTGCAGCTATATTACCAATCATTATGCAACGCCACCAACTACATACCATGCATTAGCAGCCGTTTTAATACATACTGCAGATTTATATTGTGCAACAGTTGGAGATGCAGCAACTGCACCAACACTTAATACTGTAGTAGTACCTGGTGTTACTGCACTGATTGTGCAAAGACCTGCACCAATATTTAATACTGTAATTGCTGTGCCTACTGGAAATGCTACAGATGCATCAGTTGGGATCTTAAATGCAATAGCTGTGGCTTTGTTCATTATTTCTAATACCTGATATTGGTCTGCAAGTACAGCTGTGTAATCTACTGTGTTGGCTGTACCTACCGTGAATGAAGTTAAGCCATTAAACATGCCAGAGGTAAGTACATCACCTGTAGATGCTGGAAATCCTGTTGCCATTATATCTCCTTAATAAGATAGTACGTTTTGTCCTAAGACACCGTAATCTACGTTGCCTATTATAAACCCATCAATGACAGGTTCTAGTGTTGTGAAGGTTGTTTTCCAACTATTCGGGGTTATATTCATACGGACACCGAAAATCTGCAGGGTTTTCTCAAGCAAAGATCCACCTGGCTGGGTGGTAATAATGGTTATAGGATCAAAGAAATCTAGGTCTAAGGCTGCAACTACGCCTGTGTCATAGTTGGGCGTGTATAGGTCTAGGACTATGGCATCACATCGGATGGTGGTCTCAGCTCTACTAGCCACATAAGCCTGGGCATAATCTAGGGCTACTGCATCAGTCTGCATAAGTAGGTTGTCTTGAAAGTAACTATGCAGGAAGTATTTATCTATAGATGCCTGATTAAATGCTACCTGTGCTGTCCCACCAGTCCTAGTGATAGTGGCTTTATTAAATATGAGCACATCATTTAATACCCAAGCAGCATCATAATAAACTATGCCTGTGCCGTTATCTGCAAAGACTGTAGGTGTGCCGCCAATAGATCCAACAGTTACAGCTCTATCTTGGAATACAAATGAGCCATAGCCATCTACATATAGTGCGCCATATTCTGAAGTAGTTACGGTAGTTAAAGCTTGAAGTGCTGTTCTGTTAGAAGCTGGATCGTTTTGAAGACTAGTTAAGCCAGTATCTATGTCACGCATACTTTGTGGCCATGAAATAGTATCTAATATTTGATTAACGCGTGTGCCTGATAGATTACCAGCACTAGCACCTGCGACTGTGCTGATCTGTGCTAACTGCGCTAATCTAAATGCATCCACCGCTTCTATAGTTGTTGTAGCCACATCGACAGAAGAATCGTCTGGGTATCTAGTTACAAAACTGGTAATAAATCCCGAGAATACAGGATAGGTGACATTATTAAATGTTGCAGTAATCTGCACTTTTTTCATAGGTGTTAATAAATTGTAATATGGACCGCTTACGTTTTGAGGATTAAAGTCACCATTCTGATCTACAATAGTTAAACTAAGTGATCCTGTCTGAAATTGATCTGATAATGCAGTGCGTCCTCGGTTAGTTTCAATACGATTTATACGATTAGACACATCTACAATTACAGCTGCTGAATCTGCTAATACGTTTGTACCTAAGATGCCTTGGTCAATAATCATAGCCTGAGCGAATGATGGTCCAGTGCTAAAGTTAATTATTGCATTTATTACTGGTACTGCCATTATGGTAATCCGCCATTAGGTGCTGTGTTATAACCACTGCGCCCAGCGACCTGAATGCTTTCTGCCATGAGTTGTGCAAACCTGTCACCAGACGGACTGCTTACAGTTAAATTAACATCTACAGATCTATTGCCAGATTCTCTAGCTCTTTCGGTTGCAATTTGTGACACGTTCATTCCACTATAGCCAGTTGTGCCAACTAATGACACTGCTAGATCTTGGAAGTAACTAGCAGGCAATGAAGTGGCAGGTGAAGGTACTGATACGGTTGTTGAAGGTAATCCAAACTCTGCATTAATTTTTTCTATTTGAGCATTGATTCTATTGATTAAAGATCTAACCTGGACTAAAGCAAACTCTGTAATACTCTTACCAGCTGCCGCGGCCTGCTCGGCAAGTTTTCTTAATGCATCGGCTGCTTCCATCTCTGCCAATATCTTCTTAGCCAAAGCATCGTTATTATCTAAGATTGCTAGTTGTGCCTGAAGACGTAACTTAGTCTCATCATCGGTTGCTTTGCTAAGTGCAGCAGTTAAACCTATGCGTTCTAGGTCAAACTTCTTTTTTAATTCTTCTACGTTCTTATTTTCTAAAGCGTTCTTTTTTGTAATGATACCAAATTCTTCTTTACGTGCTTTGACAAGTGCTTGAGAAGTACGCAGGTCTGGTATGCCTGAATAGCCTCCTACGTTCGGTTTAGCACTAGGATTACTTTTGCCTATATCGTAACCAATTAAGGCTAGCGCTCCACCGATTATCAGTTTTTTAGATCCAAATGCAAGGAAGGCTAATGCTGCTAATAGTTTACCCACGTCGCTATCCGCGAACTTTTTAACTTCGCCTACTAATAAACTTAAGCCTCGAACTGTATCGGCAGTAGCCAGAGCAAACTGATTCATAGAGTCTGTTGCTTCATCTATTGAATTATCTTTAGCCAGAGCGCTTAAAGCATCTATTAAACCTTTACCTATTATCTCTGTAGCGTCAGCAGCAGCTACTTTTAGGCTATCCATTTTGCCAGCGTAAGTATCTAATCTGGCTAAAGCCTGGCCTGCAAATCTTTTTTCCAGTGCGGCCATGATTTTATTCATGTCACCAGTAGCAATTATGTTGGCATCTATACCAGTGTTTAATCCTTTAATAGCCTTTGTTTGCCCTCGGACTCCAGCTGCTATTGCGCTAATTACCGTTTCTAAACTAGCGCCTGTACCAGCACTAACATTTAGTGCAGTTTCTAAAGCCTGTTGACTAAGAGTGACCGAGCCAGTGGCGTTGAGTAAAGTCTGAAAGGCTGGTCGTAACTGATCATCCAATACCTTGTATAAATTCTGTAGGCCTGCAATATAGGTTTCTACTTCGGTTACCCTGAATGCATTGCCTGTGTTTTGTAACTGAACGGCTAACGATTTAGCGGCCTTCTCATCGGTTGCAAAAGCATTCACAGCCTTTTTGCCAAAGGCAACTAATGCTGTTGTAGCAAAAACACGATTAAAAGTCTTGCCTAATTTTTGTGTTTGTTTATCAAAAGCAGATATATCTTTCTGACCTTTTTTAAGAGCCTTACCGTTCCAGGTGGCCGCCGCTGCGACGAATATATTGGCCATTACGCAGCCTTTTTAATTGCTGTTTTGCGTGTGAACTCCACGGCTGTATTGTCTATCGCTTTTAATATAGCTTCATAAACTTTGGTGCTATCTTCGGCCCAAGCTTTGTAAACTAAACGACCCTGCATTTTTCTTCCACCACGGCCAAGTTGCCCAGGTACTCTTTTAGGCTTTGTAACTGGAACTAATTGTGCGATAAATTGTTGGCTGGCAAATGGATTGTTAGATTCATAATCTTCTAATGCTTTACTTTTAGCAGATTTTCTTACATACGTGCCACTACCTTCATGCTTAAATGTAAATGGTGCTCGCCCTTGTGGGTTTAATCTTCCTGCGGTTTCATAAATAGAGCCGCCCCTGCTAACGTTGTAAACATATTGGCTTACTTGCCAGCCATTTTTCAAAACTTTATTTTTGCCAGGATTATAACCGATACCTGCTTTAGCCACGCCGCTATCAAACTTGGGGAATGGTTTATCAACATTAGAAGATAATGGTTTAGACCATCCTGATAACACCTGGCTATTTGATGGCACATAACTTCTAGCTTTATCCGCAACCTGCCTCATCAACGGGTCTATTGCACTGCTAACTCTTATTCTCAGGTCTTCATCAATAAAACTTAAACCATTTATGACATCTTTAACGCCTACGACCTCGACTGGCATTTTTGATCTCCTTGGCTCTATCTGTTAAAACCTGCACAATTGCTGACAACATGTCTGAGTCCATGTTAATAAACTCACTAGGCGCAATCCCAGTCTCTACACTTATAGCAGCCACTGTATAGAGAATGGAATCACGCTGTACTATTTTTTTTCTTCGTCTAATACCTCGACAGTTTCTAAGCTGTCAATAAACTCTGCACCCCATAAAGGTACTTGTGCGCCTGATCTGCGTAGACATTCCCAAGCGAGCCAATAGATATTCGACTGCATTTCTGTTTCTCTCAGCGCTTTAGATATGCCCATGCCTTTACTAATTTCAAAAGCGTACTCAACTCCTGGCGTTATCTTGTGTTCAGATACCTCGCCATTAGCCCTTGTAATCTTTAGCTTTGCCATTATTACTCCTTAGTTAGAATGCCACCGATGTTGACACTGTTACTACTGAGTTTACTGTAAAGGACAGACTAGAACTAGCAATTTCGGCTACGCCACCTTGACCGATTGGGGTCAGGTTGTTTACCAAGATTGAAAATTGGTAAGTTGGATTAGTAGCTGACACTGCAGTGCCTTTAACGGTGATTACTGATACCGCTATGGTTTGTCCAAATGCCGCATTAAGTGTTGTCATTACCTGAGAAGCTGCCCAGTCATTGAGAAAGTCCACGGAAAATGTTGCAGATTGCAAACCCTGAGCGAAGCGGTGAGAAAGATCTGACATTGTTGTGACCTCAAGCTCGTCTACGATTTGATTGATTACAGCGTTGGTTACGTATGAGCTGATATCGATTGAAGGTACTGTAGGCGCAGCGGCAGTAGCCAGTTTAACGCCTACATTGTTATTTAAGTATATGGCCATGTTATTCCTCTTCTTTTTTAGTTTGTGCGGTTTGTTTTGGTGCTTCTTTAATTTGGCCTATCTTTATTAAGAAGGCTAAGTCTTCTGCTTGTGAACTCATTTTAACTCCAGCTCGTTAGGATTGATACGGTGATTTCTGACGTTAATAAATCTCCACTAGCTGCATTAGTTATAGCTGGAGCGGAGACACTTGATATGTTATAGACCAGGGCCGATGCCGCTAGTTTTGTTACTACTGCCACAATAAAGTTTTCCATACCTAGCAAATTGCCTTGATTGTCAAATGCAGGTGTAGTTATTAAAATCTTAAAATTAGCCAAGGGTGCAATACTTGTCTGGCTGTTATTGCTTGGCACAATGTAAGGATCGCTTGGTGTGACCACGACGCTGTTTGCTAGCAAAGTTGCAGGTGGAAATGCGAAGGTAGACCATACGCCGTTATTTGTCAGGGCGGTTGCTAGTGTGCCACGCAAGGTGCTGACTGCGGCCATTAGCCCACCAGTGATGCTGGACTTGAATACGGCTGGATGAGACCACGCACTCTGTTAATCAGCTGATAACCCATCCGATAGGGGCTCGCACTGATCCCATCCATACCGACCCCACCAGTCTGGCTGACCTGTCTGGATTGCCAGACGTCAACTGCCACTATCATTGCGGCTTCTCTTATGGCGGGGGTTGTCGCGTAAGATTGGGTCTTATGGTCTGGGCCTGTGGCTAGTCCGTAAGGTGCTACCTTGTGAAATACTTGATTAGCTGCTGTCTTTGCATATTGCACAAATGAATATCCGTTAGGGTAATTGACTTGGCCATAGTTATACATAAATACTGGAATAAGGCTGGTAGTACCAGAAGTCGGTGGAATTGTACCAGTGATAGTTTGTGTTCCGTTAAAGGTGGCACCGCAACCGCTTACAACAATTGATTGGCTTGCTGCAAATGCGTTTGGGTTAGCAAGCATAAGTGTTGCCACATTATCTTGTAATGCTGTGCCCACTACTGGGGCGGTGTTGAACCATAAATATTGATTAATTAAATCTTCTGCTGTTTGACAAACTTCCTCAACTGTAGCATCGGAAT
>Ga0209596_1003393_pt1 | contig 12544 bp, 13 predicted proteins | sample M_130807_MF_Meta_FD_187314 | JGI IMG/M metagenome (GOLD analysis project Ga0209596, IMG submission 187314) | Freshwater microbial communities from Lake Montjoie, Canada to study carbon cycling - M_130807_MF_MetaG (SPAdes) (version 2) | ecosystem: Environmental > Aquatic > Freshwater > Lake... | reverse complement strand
TATAACCCTGAGCATATATGGTCTCATATTATTTTATTATTTTTTTTATTATTTTGTGAGCATATATGGTCTCAATATTTTTAGACATTAAGTTTCCTTATGGTCTCATCATCACAGACAGCATAACATCAATATCGCCACTATTATGATTCTAATTTGACACCAATTATCATCATAAAATTTAAATTGTATATTATATCTATATTTATTATATATAAATAAAAAATTAAATAATAAAAAACTTATATTACCTTCAACAATCTCATTTTTATTTATTTAATTTACTTTTGTAATCATCAGTTTCTTTATATTTTTCATAACCTCTTGCTTGTTCTCTTTTAAAAATTATTTTGTTTCTAACTAACAATGAAATTACTTCCCAAGGTTTAATATTATTCAAAGTTGCTATATTCATTATATCATTTGTTAGTTCAGAATACTCTTTTATTATTTTATTAATTTGTTCTTCATTAAAATATTCTTCAACAGCAGTATGTTTTTTTTTTGAAACTTTATTTTGTTCTATTTTATCTTCATTTAGATTTAAAACCATATTTTCTTCTGCTACTTTTTCAATTACCTTTGTCAAATTATTTTTTTTTGGCTTTTTTATTATTTTTTTAATTTTTACCCCTTTTATTTCAAACGCACAGTTTGTATTATTATTTTTCAAAACAATATTTGACAAGGGCGTCTTTGACTTTACAAACTGTTTGAATTTATCGGGTGTTATATTAAAATCACTTAGTTCACCTTTATTATCACTTTTAAACTTAAACCAAAGATCGGTTGACAATAATCTAACATCTTCATCTGTTAGTTCTATATATTTTAACCACCAATCGTCAAATAACGAATAATTTGATTCAACTATAGTTGATGTCTCTGATTCTAATATTTCTTTCAACTGATCATCCATCACTTGTATCATATTTTTTGTTACATTTATTGTTGTATTTATTTCCCTAATACCCTTTCTCAAGTTCTTAACCTTATCCATTAATTTAAATTGTGTTTCTTTCATATTTGTTAGTTCATCGTCATCATTAGATACATCTGCCACAAATCTATATAACTCTTTACAAGTAAACCACACTATTCTTAGAATCTTTTTGGGATCATCATTTTGCGACAAATTATTTATATAGACTATACATTGCTTCGTATTTATCCACTCATACATCACTGGTGATTTATCATATTTATCTATTGATGTATTTAATGACACCAACCAAGCAAAAGGTATATGCTCATTCTTTATTAAATCATTTTTAATCTTCTCTCTTTGGTCAACTGGAACCTTCTTCTTATAGTTTTTCGCATCAACTAACACATCAAACTCTTCAAACCGCATATGAAAGTCACCTGATCCTCCTTGAGTATGTTTATCAACCAGTTCAAAACCTTTAAAATCTATAAATGTATTCGCATAGTCTTCAAATTGCTTCTCTCCATCTGAACCTTTATGAGATGTACTTTTATGCGACTGAACTAACAACTTCTCATATGTATCACTAAATTTACTTACTTGTTTGTCCTTCTCTTGTAACAGCAAATCATATTTTTCCTTTGCTTTTTCGGAAGCTTTATTAACCAGTTCTTCACTTTCTAATTCATATCTAGATATTTTATTAGTCATATCTGTTATTTGTTTTTTCATATATTCTATATCTTTTTGATATATTTTTGATATTTCTTCTGAAAGTTTCATCTTTGTTTCCTTCTCAACTAACAAATCTAGTTCCAATTTTTGTATTTCACCCTTTGTTTCAGCCTTGATCTTATTATAGATCTCCTTTTGAGTCAATCCGGCCACCGCATTTCGCCCCTCTTTTAAGCAATTACTTCCTATTTTTAACATCAAAAAGTTCTCTTCTGGTGTAAATGTGCTTATTATATCAGGCAACACTTCATCTCCTGGTATGGTTATATTTATAGTACGCAATGACATTCTATAAATATACTAATAAAAACCCTTTATGTTAGTTTGTTTCTTTTATAACACTCATTTTTACCTTCTTGAAAAACAAATGAACTAACAAATCCATATATTCAGCCATGCAAGAGTTTGGATCTCTATTTTCTTTTTGATTTTCTAAGTCCCTTTTTACCACCAAAATGTTCTCCTATTTTACTATTTAATCCTGGAATGTCTACTAAAACTTTTGTAGCCGCGGCATTTTTTTCTAGATTTGTTGGTTCAGTATTTTTGCTTCAAATTCAACGTTGTTTGCTCAAGTTTTGAAATATTTTCTTGTTTAATTTCCTCATTTACTTCATTGTAGTCCATTGCTTGCCGTAACCTCTCTATTCCACCATAATCTAAAACTATTTGGTATGCTCTAACTAGACTAATATCTTGTTGCTCTACAATATCCCTGATCCTGAGGGTCGGGGCATACACATACTTATATATATTCCAGATTTTCTCGTTTTGCTTATCAAGTTTGTATTTTGCCCTTTCCTCTGGTGTTTCTTTCTCTTCCTCTTCTTTGCGAGCAGCATTATAATAATAATCATAATCTTTCTTGGACGACATATATATAATATATAATCTGCGTTTAAAATGAAAAATGTCTAAAACAAATGAACTAACAAATTTACTTAAATACTAGACATTATATATATCTATACAATGGCTCTTAAGCGTCTCCAAAAAGAAGTAACTGAAATACAAAAAGATACCCCGGTCAATTGCTCGGCAGGACCCAATAATAATGACCTATTTAACTGGGAAGCAACCATCATTGGACCCACTGAAACACCCTATGAAGGAGGCATTTTCAAACTCAAAATATTGTTTCCTGCCGATTACCCATTCAAGCCACCCAAGATCACCTTTGAAACACCCATTTATCACCCCAATATCAACAGCAATGGCGGTATTTGCTTAGACATATTGAAAGACCAATGGAGCCCTGCTCTCAATATTACTAAGGTTTTATTATCTATTTGCTCGCTTCTTGACGAACCTAATCCTGACGACCCATTAATGCCCGAAATTGCTCAACTTTTCAAAACTAACAAAGCCGAATTTACTCGTATTGCTAGAGAACACACCATAAAACACGCATAGTAAACTAACAACCGCGTAAACTAACAAAATGATATAATAATCTACTTAAATATTTAGTATATTATTATACAGTAATCATAACAATGTTTTTTTATATATTTAAACTCGTAAACCTTGTCAGTCAGTATATCTCTAATAAATTATTTACCCCGAAAATAGATTTGGAACCCAAATTTAAAATACACAGACATAACCGAATTGATATTTATAACTTTACTGAAGCCAATAAATATGGAAATTATGACAGATCCGACTTTATTGAACTACCACCAACTAACAAATCCTATAACCTAATTGATTCTAATGGAAGTTGTAAGAAAATATACGTCAATAGCAAAGCTATACAAGACCCTCACAAAAAAGAAGTAATTGAAAATACGATCCGAATAGTACTAACAAATCTCAATATGGCCGACGAATGTAGTCACGTTAAAATTCTCAAGGACGGCACATTGCTCGCATCAAGTGATGATTGGTCTGAAGAACACAAGTAATTTATATCTCTTATAATATCCCCATATCACTCTTACCATCCCACTCTGATCCAGCACCCTTGTACTCCATATAGAAACCCGAATATCCCTTCGCATCTATCTCCTTCTCAATAAGATTGTTCTCTTTAAGTAGCCTGAACAAATTATATATACACAAATTGTACCTGTCTGCTATTTCATACATTGTCAAACTGCTGTCTTTGTAATCCGCGATGAGACAATTCAGCTCTTCTTTAATTGGTGTTCTATCTCTAATTGCGATTTCAGCTGCGGTCATTGATTCCTCCTGCTCCGCGTCCCATTCCTGCCGCCCAATCACTTCCATTCGGCACTCGTCATAATCAGATGCCGTCTTTATTCCTGCCCAAGTATCCTCCAATTGAGGGATTAATTCATACATTTCCTCCAAATCCATCCCATATTTCCACGCAGTTCGTCTTATACTGGAACACGAGTGAAAAAACTCCAATATTTCACAACCGTCCTCTTCATTTTTGTCACTCAATATTTCTTTTAAATCAGTCACTTTCTGTTTCAATTCAGCATTCCGTTGATGACTTTCTTGTAATTCTCTTTCTAAACTTGCCACCTTTGCTTTAAGATCCCTGTGTTCTATTATTAAATCGTCAATTGTGATATATGCTGCCATTTTATAAATATATATTCCAATATATATTTAAATCATTTTTTAAGTTTATTTTCTTGATCGTCTTCTTTTGTTTTTTCTTGTCTTTCTTGCCTTTCTTGCCTTTCTTGTCTTTCTTATTTTTTTGCCACCTGACGGTATACAACCTAAAGCAGCAGCAGCATCACCAACACCAACACCAGCAGCAACATCAGCAACAACAATACCAGCAGTATCAGCAACAACACCAAAACGAGATGGAAAAACATCACAATATAGACGTATTTTAGGATATAAAAAAGCTACTGCTAGTATTGCTTTTTGAAATGTTTCATAATTAAAACGATCATCATTACAATATTCTTGTAATGCCTCTATTATTCTTATAAATAATGCTTTATCTAAAGTTTGTACTATGTCATCTTTATCTTTTTGAGCTGATTCAAGATGATCTTGCCTGTCACGCGGATCGTTTTTAGGATCATATATACGTGTACGTATATATGACAGTTGAAGATTTCCTATAATATTTAATTTGCGTACTATGTCATCATTATTACCATCAATATCAATTGAATAATATTTTGGGTCGCGCTTAGTGCTTGAAATCATATTATCTGTTAGCAGATATCTAGGTTTGTCTAAATATTCATTTTTCCACTTGTCAAAATTAGTAAATTTTACTGATTTTATTCCGTTTTCTTCTGTTTTTATAGTAACCTTAGTTTTAAGATTGTTACAAGCAGTCTCTTTATTACTCATTATAAAATATACTAATAAAATATTATTGCTAAACAATAAACTAACAAACATTTGGATTATATTTGTAATAAATTTCTTACATTACTCAAAATACCCTCGCTATCCTCTAATTTGTCCTCTGATATGCTCTTTATATATGTGATTGTTTCTCTTAACCGCTGTCTAGCTTCCTCTTGTTTTATTGCTAGTTGTCTTTGTTCCTCCTCTTTTGCTTTTTGTTTTCGCTCTTTTTCCTTTTCAGCCGCTATCTTTTCTTGCTCTAATCGCTCTTTTGCTAGAACAACATCTCGTTCTTGTTCAGCCCTTTGTTTCTCTTGTTCTGCTTTTAAACGTTCTTGCTCGGCCTTTAATCGTTCCTTTTCAGCCTTCTGTCGCTCTTTTTCAACCCTTTGCCTTTCTTTTTCAGCCTTCAATTCTTGCTCTTTTTCAGCTGCTAATCTTGCCGATCGCTCTTCTGGCGTCTCTTTTGTTAGTTTTTCTAATCTTAATCTCTCTTCCTCTAATCTTAACTTCTCTTTTTCGGCCTTAGCAGCATCATCTGCTTCCTGCTTCTTGCGCAAAAGATCTGCTGCCATTTGTTTACGAAGATCATCCTCCTCCTTTGTCTTACGCAGCTCCTCCTTCTTCTTCTCGTCTGCTTCGTGCTTCTTACGTAGCTCTTTATGCGCGGTTGACAGCTTTTCAACATTACATTTTGTCCAGTCCAATACTTGTCTCTTAACCGCCTTCTCGCACAGTTTCTCATTAGCGCCGGTTGACGTGTCCGCATTGAATGCGCTGCGACTGTCGTCTACTGCCGCCTTTATAGCCATTATAAGATCATTTGTGCCTTCCATTGTAATATCCTTGTTAAAAGTAATACCCAATTCCTTGCCTATCTTCTTTGAACTAAAATTAATGCGATGTAATGTGTAATTATGACAGCCGTTATTATGCTTTTTAAAAGACTTCTTGCCATATTTGCGATTGTCTTTGTAGATTTGAACCATATCCGACGGCATTAGTTCCGATTCAGTGTCTTTATTTTTAGTATGAAACAGATCCGAATAAAATGTGAATATAGAGTCTATATCCATACAAGACCCATCTGAAAACACAGATCCGGTTGAGTAAGCATATTTGTATCCCTCTTTCACCTTTTCCGACATAAATTCTAGGCCTTGTTGTTTCAATGGCTCCCACTTGCTCTTGCTTTTATCATATATTTGCCATACAGGATTTTCTATCGTCTTACTCATTACAAATATCTTATCTGCGCCTTTCTCCAAAACATACAGACTTTTTTTCACTGTGAAATGAACGCATTTGGGGTCCGAAAAGAAGTCCACCTCTTTTGCCACTAGTTCACCGTTCACAAATATGCGCATATTTTGCGTCAAGAAGCGCGAATATGTCTCCGAAATGCCCCTTTTGAGCCTGTCTGTTAGTTCTCGCTGCGTCGTTCTGTCGCAAATTGTTTCACGGATCTTTGACATTATAATACTTGACCCATTTGGAAACGGATGTAATTGCTTATAATCGGCCTCCGTAATTGTCTTGATCTTCGGATTATACGACGCATTCACATCTTCCTCCTTTTCCATCTTCAAGAAATCACATAATACCTGGTAATATGCCCCGCCAACATTTGACGCGACCATCAATTCATTTGCCGCCGACAGCGCACCTGCTTTTAGTCCGACGCCAAATTCAGACGTCTCGTCATCTACATCGTGACCCGTCTTAATATGCCCCATATTGAACGGATTACCAACACCTTCCTGATTAATGCTCTCAAACCCAATGACATAATTGTCTGATATTTTCAACTCTTGTAATCTACCATCACTGTCCACATCGGTTGTCAAGTGGATTTCAGTGGCCTTCTTTATAATATTATCTACAGCTTCATTAATAACCTTCTCCAATGTATAATTGGCGTGTCTATGCTGCTTAGCAATAGATCTAAAATGGGGTGCTCCTGTGTTTAACGACATCATCTTTTTACTTATTTATAATGAATTATTTGTAACTTATTATAAATTTCAATTTTATTTTCTTGCTCTTCTTGTTCGCCTAACTATATTATTTTCTAAATATATTGTTTAAATATCACCATTTTAACGCCGTTTGTATGTCTTTCGTTGCTTTTTTGGAATGCGCCTATTTGTCTTCTTTCTTTTAAGTTTATTTTTGTTAAGTTTACGTGTCTTGCGACCACCTTTAGGCCATCGGAATGTTGAACTTATTGAAAATCCTAACGACTTACAATCTTTTCTTTCCTTTTTTAAATATTCAATTAAATCTGAATATTTTGATTGTATTTCTGGTTGTTTTTTTAAAAATGGTGTTAATTCTAAGTTTGGAATAGCAAAATCTTGATCTGAGCATACACCATTCTTTTTTCTTATACTGACGCCATAAACATATTCACCATCCTTAAATATATTTGATTTAAGAATGTATCTCTTTCTTTTTTGTAATGCCATAAAAAATTCATCTATTTTTGCTTTATTAGGATTACCAGGTTCATCTGGTGATACATAGCTATTATATGTATATCCATTATCACTAATTGTTTTTATTTTAGGCCAAATCGCTTTTACATTTGTAAAATATTCTTTACCCGAACCTTCTATAATTTGGTTAGATAATTTTTTCATTATTATTTCTTTCAGAATTTTCATTACCATAGCATTTTTTAATGTACCAGGTAAATCTTCATCAAGTAATTTGTAACTGTTATTTGAAAGGTCAAATCCTATTTTTATAGTACCTTCTTTCCCAAGATAGTTAATAGTTAAGATAACTTCTATATATTTTTTTGACAAATATATTGTGAATATTTGTTTTGTAATATTTGTCATATTAATATATTGATTGCCTTGTGAATTTTCAAAATCTGTAATTTCTAAGTTACTATCTCCAAGACAGATTAAGGTTGATTGAATATAAAGTGATACTAGTTGACTACACAAAATAAATATTATATATTTATCATTATAGTCATATGTTGTTTTCAAATTATCATAAAAAAGGTCAGGTAAGGTTAATTTATACTTATCACCACAACAAACTTCTGTTTTAATATTTTGTGTATTCATAATAAAAACAGTTGATGTTTCATTATTAGAATCTCTTAACATCTGAACATTAATTATTTTAAAAATTTGTTGTTTAATATCAAATATATCATCTGTAAAAAGATTATTATCTTCTGTGTTATAAAAATCTCTAATTTTTGAGGAACAAAATATATATGAAATTAATGTATTTAAATCCATACTACCCATTTTATTTAAATTAAATAAATCTGTAAAACAGATTGTGTCTACATATCCTCCAAATTTGTTTTTATTAAATTTTGAGTTGACATCTCTTGAACCGTTTATAATGTTTTCAGCAATAACTTCTACTATCTTTGGAATTTCTACTGTGACTTTTGATGATGATGATGATAAAGCTTTTGAAACTAATTGCTGTTTTTGATCTGCTTTTAATTTTTCATTTATACTATTTAATTCGTCTCTAATTCTTTCTCTTGACTCTGGTGTAAAAATTTCAAGTGGTTTATTTTTTTCAAGTTCTGCTTTATCTGCTAATGCTTCTGCTTCTTCTTCTTTTGATATTTCATTAGAATTATTTGTGGGTCTACGTAATTTATGTGATACCTGTATTAGCTTGTTGTTGTATGATCTCCATTTGTAATTATATAGTAAATCAGAAATATCATCGGCGTGTAAAATACTTTTATTTTTTATATATTCTAATACAGTTTTATTTATATTTGCTGTAATTTGAGTCTGTTCTGTTTCACTAATTGTAGATAAAAAATCTGTGGGTTTAATATCTAACACATTTTCTTTTGTTAATGAATTTTCTTGTATAAACTTGTCTAAAAATTCTTCTGCTTCATCACTCATATCTACAATATACTAACAAAATAATCCAATTATTTATCAATTACCACTTCTTTGGCCACATTCTTAATGATTTGTGTGACATTTTTTGTCTGTTCTTCGCTAGATATTCCCGACATCGCGTTTGACACAATCTTTAGATACTGGTCATTCTTCTTTGACGTCGGATCCTTACATTCGGGGTATTCATTGCTCCAAACCGGGATTTGCCTAATATTCTGGTTCGCAACTTGCTTAATAGCGTTCCGTATTTGTTCATTATTGCCATCCTCTTTCTCCCATTTGTCGTCCGACTTGATATAAAGCACTTCACGTTTCAAGTCGCTACAATGAATGGGTCTCTTAAACGTATCTAAATTTTTCAGATTCTTAATTAAGATCCTTGAAATACCCTCCACATATCCTAAACGCCCAGTATCTTCTAAATCCGACAGTTTGATCTTGATTGAACTAACAAATTCATCAATATTCAGCGCATCTTTACATTGTTCGTTCAAGAAGAACTGTAAATTGAACGTCTTGTTATGCGAATTGTTGTGACTATTGCTCATTGTTGTGTTATTATTTGGCTGCATATGTTTGAACATTTCAATCATTGTATCTTTCATTTCCTTCATAAAAGTAACTAACAACTCCTTTTCTTTGTCTTTGTCTAAGTCCTTGTCTGTCTTTTCAGGTTCTTCTTCATCAATAGTTTCTACCTCAGCATTTAGCACGTCACAGGTTTGTCGGTGTTTCCATAATCCCTGTCTATGTTTGTAATTTCGGCCACATTCACATTTGTATATAACATTTTGAGCTACATTTTGAACAATATTTGTATCATTTTGTAATTGAATGTAACTCTTTTTGTGTTTTGATGTCGTTAAATGTTTGTCGTAGTTAGATTGCTTGCTCGTAACATAGTCACAACATTTACAGTGATAATACTGGCTACTTTTTGCTACATTTATGTAATCCTCTGTCATCATATAATATGGATACAAAAAAAAATCCAATTTTTAACGAAAAATTAGCATCACAAATTTTAACATTTCAGAAAAATCACTGAGACCATTATGGTCAAAATGTGACTTTTTGTGCATTTTCAAGCTACTTTTCGGTCCTCCAATTTTGGACATTCTTAAAAATGTCCAAATTTCGAAACCCTTTTGACTTTTCAGAAAAAAGTTGTTACCATAAAAAATGGCCTAAAAATATCCAAATTTTTTCAAAGCATTATGGTAAGGACTTTTTTCACGAAAATAAAGTCACTTTTTTCAGTCACAAATTGACCCAAATAAATAATATATATTGTAGAATAACTTAAAGAAAGCCGGGGGCTTTAAGTCCATTTGTAATATATATTATTGTTCACACTTCTTCTTTCTGCCACGTTTCTTCTTTGGTGGATCAGGAACTTCTTCATTGAAACTAGTAGAACGTGATTCATCTGGTGGCTGAATAAGAGACAATTGTTCAATCTCTGGTTCTAAAATAGGTTCTACTATTTCACTTGTAACAGTCGCTGCGCTTAAAACTGTCGTTTCTTCTTTCGTTTCACTTAAAACAGTCGCTGCTTCTTTCGCTTCACTTAAAACTTTCGTTTCTTCTTTCGCTGCGCTTGTAACTGTCGTTTCTTCTTTCGTTTCACTTAAAACAGTCGCTGCTTCTTTCGCTGCGCTTGTAACTGTCGCTGCGCTTAAAACTTTCCTATCATTTTCAACATTTAACATCTTAATTGCCTCCTCTGTTAACAATGGCGCTATATTTTTCGGCTGTTGCTCTATTAATTGCTCCGGCACAGGTTTACAAAGAGAATTACCCATAATTTATAAACTCTCAAAATATATTTATATACTTATTTTGACGATAATATAAAAACAATACCAAATATATATAAAACAATGTCTTATGTATATTGCTTACTTTCCAGCGATAATGCCACATATATAGGCGCCACAGTGGATCTAGACAGGCGTCTAAGGCAGCACAATAAGGAACTAAAAGGCGGTGCTCACGCTACCGGCGCTAAAGTAGCCAAAGGCGAAACCTGGATAAGAGCAGCCCACGTCAGAGGGTTTCCCGACTGGCAAGCAGCGCTCCAATTTGAGTGGCGTTGGAAGCAAATTAGCCGCAAATTGCCGGCAAAAATGTGCCCGCTTTTGAGGCGGTTTATGGCGCTAAATATGCTGCTAAAGTTGGAGCGACCGACGACAAAAGCGAGAGCATATACCGAGTGGGAAGTTAAACCAGAAGTTGTCGTAGAAGATGATGAGTCTAAGAAAATCTATGACCAAGTATTTACGAGCCAAGTATTTACGAGCCAAATTAATTAGACACTAAATTGTATTTACACGGGAAGTAGCCATTCGTGGCAAAATAGTTGTAAGAACCAGTGGATTTCCGGCACACATCACCAGACTGGTGTTCAGCATATTCGTAGAAAGCATCCGAATCAATCCAGCCGCCAAAAAGAAGCACGTGCTGGCTTGGCTTCAAAATTGCGTCACCTTTTTTAAGATCTCCTTTAGCAATTTTAGTACATATTTCTTGCATATTGCTTGTGACGTGGCCGCCACCGGAAGTAGACGACGCCCAACAATAAGACACATACCCGCTACAGTCTTGCCTGTAACTATCTGTCGTCGCAGTTTGCGAATATGGCACTTTCTCATCAACCCATACTTGCGCCCGTTGCATTATCTGATCGCGTGACAAGGAAGAGGCCGTAAAAGTTGTATTTAGTGATTTATCCACTGCGTTTGTATTTACAGCAAATAGCACCGAACAAAACAGAAGTGTTTGTAAAAACGTAAACATTTAAATATATAATTTAACCAAATATTTTATTTTATTTGTATTATTTGTAAAAGGAATTAAGAATTTAAGGAATAGTCGTTACTAATTGCTCCATATATTCAATTTCTTTTTGCTGGGTAGAAATAATGTTTTCAGCCAATCGTTTTACGCGTTCAGATCCTGTTTTTTGTAGAATTTCTTCACTTGTTAGTAAAGCCATTGAATGGTGTTCAATCATTTCGTTTAAATAATCCTTGTCATAAATATATACTTGGTTTCTATACAAATAAACAAAAATAATTAAGGCAAAAATTAAAGCAAAATAATAAATAACACTCAAAGAATTCATATAAAGGTCATTCATTCCTACTTCAAGAATACCCATTAATAACGCCATAATACAAGATATATAGAATTTACCAATTGTTGACCGAATATTTAGCAATTTATTTGTCATTAATGCGCTCATTATTAAAAATTGGATTATAAAGCTACCAAATAGCATAATGAATAAAGAAGATCTAATGTTCATTTATAAATATAAATATAATTATTTTGTATTTTGTGTTTATTTTTTTGGCATTTTATCTAATGAATAGTTATAATGGATCATATTATTTTAGAATATAAACATAATATTCACAAATTACAATCGCAATTAGATAAAAATAGAATAAATTTAAATGAAATGGTTGAAAGTAAAGGTGTAGAAATCAATAGTATTAAAGCGCAAATTGAGGAATATGTACGTAAAAACTCTGGACTACAGAGTAGTTTAGCTGATTTACAGAAGAAATATGATGAACAAGCTCAAAAAAACTCTGGACTACAGAGTAGTTTAGCTGATTTACAGAAAAAATATGAGAAACAAGCTCAAAAAAACTCTGTATTACAAAATAGTTTAGAT